>Ga0255752_10000007_pt1 | contig 251504 bp, 232 predicted proteins | sample 011ome_25_FD_179952 | JGI IMG/M metagenome (GOLD analysis project Ga0255752, IMG submission 179952) | Coastal salt marsh microbial communities from the Groves Creek Marsh, Skidaway Island, Georgia - 011512CT metaG (version 2) | ecosystem: Environmental > Aquatic > Marine > Intertidal zone >...
CAGAACCGTTATCGGTAATCTTGATGTTCCCATCGCCTGCATTACCTGCTGTGGCATCCTTGTCCGCATACAACTTTACCGCATCACCCGTCGATTGTGTAGAAACTATCGGCTCAGTGATCGTTAGATCTCCTGAAAGTGTCTTTATCGTAATCGGCCCTGTTGAAGAAATACCTGTCGGATTTACCGTTCCTATAGTTAATCCATCAGCGGTATCTACAAAATCTAGGCTACCTAGCTTAGTGGTAGCATCCCCTCCTGCTATCGTAGCTACATTGTTGGAAGTATTGGTCAAGGTAAAGGTTCCCGTACCGTGTAAGCCCAACTTGTCAGCAGTAACCGCAGCAGTCTGAGTCACCGCACCACTCGCATGTAAATTGATGTCAGAACTGGTAGCGGTTAAGGCAGCATTGATCGCAAGATCTCCTCCGTAAACAGTAATTGGGCCCGCAATAGTAGTGGCAGAACCAATAGTGATGTTACCTGTATTCGTTGATTTACCAATGGTTAAAGCACTTAAATTGCTGTTTAAAGTCCAATTCGAAGAGTCGAAAGCGGATGTAAAACTATTTTGTTGGTTAGGTTGAATTACTAAAGCGCCTTGTGAGGCAGCATCAGGATCTCCCAAGGAGGTTGTGAAGGTCGCAGTTCCATCAAAATTTACAGACAGTGTTTTTGTTGGATTAATATTAATGAATGATTGATTTGACGTGTAGTCTAACTTCCCACTTGTATTGAGTGTAAAATTACCGTCTGCATAAAGCCTTGGATTCACACCCGTACGGAGCGCATTACCAGCGTAGCTTGCTGCGGTGTTCACAGCAGTTATGGTTAGGTCATTATCTGCATATATGACCTGGCTTTTATTACCGCCTGGTATATCATTATAGACATTAGTAGACCCAAGGCGCACACCATAATTTGTAGCATTTCCAGTTTCACCATCCAGCGTAAGGTTATGACCAAAAAGCTGGAAATTCTCAAAATAAATACCGTCATAACTACCAGTTGACTTTCCACGTATAATGATATCTCCGGCCGTACCACCTCCATTGCTGGTATTGATTAGGCCACGTGTTGAGCCCATTGGTAGGCTCACCCCCCTTGCAGCAGAATTACCGTGTGCATAGCCTTGTGGTACCGTTGTACCTGCCCCTCCGGCCAGGTACACATCCCCGCCGTTTGTTACGATGTCTTGGCCGCCACTGTTACTAAATGAAATATATCCATCATCATTTTGATCGCTGTCCGCCCAGTAGATGACATCCCCGCCATCGGTGGTAATATCTACACTGTTCCCTTGGGTAATGTTGCCACTAGCCTTGAACAAAACATCACCCGCTGTAACACCAGTGGTGGTATTAAGGTTTGCATTAACGGCAATAGTACCACCATACACGTTAATTGGGCCGGCAATAGTAGTTGCAGAACCAATTGTAATATCCTCTGTGTTTGTGATTTGACCAATAGTTAGCCCAGACATGGTCTGGTTATTGCTATTCCAACCCATTCGCATGCTATATTGTGATGCGAATGAAGGAGAATATGATCGAACCGTTACGTAACCAGAGGTTCCGATTTGTGGCCATGAGTTCCCCCAAAAAAACTCATCAGCTTCGATTGTAATATCACTCGAGCTTTCTGTTACCGTACTGTTAGCTTTCGAGCCTAGGTATAAATAGGTGTTATCAGGTGTATAAAATAAACCTCCAGAGGCTCCATTGTTATTACCGCCCAACAATTTAATTGGGCCTCCTTTAGCTAATATATTGGTATTAGACCGTAGTACTAAATCATATTTATTAGTGGCGGTAGTTTTTTGAGAGGTCTTCACTGTAATTCCCCCTCCGTCTCCTGTTGCCTCGATACTTAACGGAGAAGAAGCTTCAACCTCAATACCATAGTTTTCTGTATTCGGTCCGGTAGCATACCCTAAAATATTAATCGCGTTTGCTGTGGTATTTGCAGAAGTAATCGTTATTAAATTCCCCCCATTTAAAGCAAATATGACGCCAGAGCTATAGTCGGTATAACTAGGGTTCAAGTTTAAACCTTCAATCTGAATTGTTCCCGTGCCACTATTCATTTGACCTGCAGACGTTAAACCATAAACTCCAAATCCTGAATTTCCATAACCATAAGTGCTAAGACTAACATCTGAAGAACTACCCCTTATTATGATATCTCCATTGGATGAGTTTAAATTTAATTTTTTATCTATTCGAACCCCTTCTGTAAGCGTTGAGGTACTTTCTCCTAAAGCATAACCACTCGCCAACAAATCACCACCTCCCAAGGTTATATTACCTCCATTTGTACTAACATCTAAACCCCCACGGAGATTAATGGTCCCCGAATCATTTGAACCTAAGTCTGATGCTATTGTAAAGTTACCACCATCCGTTTTTGCAGTCAATAGTCCTTCTTTATAGATACTGCCTGAGGAAGTAATCCTAATATTTGACGAAGAGCTTGTTACATCGTAATGAGTGTTTTCGGACGCTGTATAACCAAGAGTAAGACTGCCACCCGAGTCACTATATAATCTTCCGAACTCATTTGAGGATTCTGCCTTTATCTCAATATCCCCATCTTTTGCCAATACGTAAACTGGATCATTCAACTGAATGACAGCATCATCATTTGCTCCACCTTTTGCTATAATTGAAACTCCTCCGCCACTTCCGGCAGCAACAATCTCAAATTGACCAGACGATTCTCTCAAGATAACTCCTTCAGAGGCTGTAGACTGGGACTGGGATGAATCACCAATAATAGTAATTGCATTAGAATTTGTATTCGATGAAGTGAAATAATGATTAGTACCGCCAGTTACGTAAACACCTACTGAAGTTGCATCTGTTTGAGTAGTAGGTGCGATACCATGAATATTAATTTTTCCTGTACCACTATTTATATCGGTGCTACCTAGATTTTTGAATACTCCATTTAATTGATATGCACCCCAATTAGAAGCGTATCCTTTTCCCCTAATTGAAATATCGCCCCCAGTATCTAAGGTATTTCCCGAACTATCTAGTATTAAGTTTCCATCGATCCTTACACCATTCCCTGTACTTGTATTAAATGTTGTTCCAACAGCAAAACCTGAGGCTAACGAATCTCCACCTCCAATGTTTATATCCCCACCAAAAGATCTTGCCTCCAATCCTGAACTGAAATAAACAAATCCTCCATCTGCATTATTGGTATCCGCAGCGATAGTAATGTTTCCTCCTGAATTATTGGTGTTTCCTGTCTTAAGAGTCCATAAACCAGTAGACCCTGTATTGGTGTATATACCACCTTCAGATAAAATGTTAATGTCTCCGTCAAATATTTCCTGGGTTGGAATGATACCATTAATAGCTGTATCATTGGCTCTTTGACCTATATATAGATCTGTGCTGGTGTAAAAGGTTCTAGATTCGTGGCCTTTAGCGTTTAACGCAATATCTCCTTTTCCTGCTAAAATTTGAATTTTAGATCCGCTACCCCAAAAGTCAAGACTTATCCCTATTTCACCAGTTACAGTAGATCCTTCAATTAGTATATTACCTTTGTTGTCAGTGGTTGAGGTGGATTGAATTAATGCATTTTTATTACTAACGTGTGTACCAAGATTTATTCCGAAACTACTTGATGAATTTCCCTTGAATGTAATAGCCGTATCTGATACACTACTAGAGCTTAAAGCAAAATTATCATTAACCAAAACTCCATAGGATGAAACACTTGTGCCTTCGATACTAACATCTCCAGTACCACTAAGTAGTTTTATACCATTTCCTTCAAAGTCGATACCCTGATGAGCATCGGCTTCACCTGTAATAATTAAATCACCTCCTGCAGTATTAACTGATAGATTATTACTAACCCATACACCATGATTCAAAGTACTTTTTCCATTAATAGTAATACTACCTCCGTCACTATTTAGGGAAGTACCACTACCGCTAAATCCTACACCTACACCTCCACCTTGTCCTTTGATTAGAATATTTCCACCACCAGAATCGACAGTTACATCCTGTCCTAAATCTGCAGATCTTATGGTGTCATCATCACTTCGATAGGCGTACCCAGATGGCAAATTATTGGCGTCTGCTTCACCTCCCGCAATAAAAATATCGCCTCCCGATGTGCTTATTGTATTATTTCCTCTAAGGTCAACTTCGTTATTCGCTGTACCAGAGGTTATATTCTCGTAATTCGACCACAAAATTAGATCACCGTTGTTTGTGATTAAATCAGAATTTGATTCAATAACTATATGGCCTTTTCCCCTAAGTAAAACCTTCGATCCTGATAAGGTTGAAGAAATGTCTGCACCTGAATTAAGCCAAATGTCATCCCCATAAATGTTAATCGGTCCGGCAACGGAGACTGAATTGTTAATAGAGATGTTTGCAGAATTTGTTGATTTACCTATCGTTAAACCAGATACAGATGAGGCTAAAGAAAGGTTAGAGATAGGGTAAGTAAGATCGCTGTTAAAGCTATCAGAGAAGGGTTCTAAGGCAAATGTGCCTGAGGTGTTTACTGACAGACTAGTTGTTGAATCTAAAGTTATAGAATCCCCTAATAGTTTAATATCACTAGTTGAAGTAACGACATTACCTCCTTGACCAACATTTAATGCTGAGCTTCCTGTGACAATTCCTATATTACTTGTTTTATTTACAGAAATTCCTCGAGAGCCACCATCAATTATAATATCACCTGAGGCTGCGTATGCATTAAGCTTACTCCCATTATAATAGTTGGCAACTTCCACACCATAACCTGAGCTACCTCCTGTTCCAAGAACCTTAATAGAACCCGCTCCTGTCGACTCCATTGTAACTATACCATCAATAGACACACCATCACCGGAACCCTTACCAATACCCATTAATTTTATAGCATCCTCGGAAGCAGAAGATCTGAAAACAGTATTTCCTGCCTTTCTTACATCATGAAGCCCAAACAGAATTCCAGCATAGCTTGTTGTAGATGAATTAATACCTTCCCACTCAACTGTACCACTTCCAGAATCTAAAGTGTTTGAACCATAGGTGACAATACCCCATAAGTTACTACTACCATCCCCTTTAATAAGCAGATTTCCCCCGCTTGTTTGTACAGTAGTATTTTCCAAATACACTCCCGCTTTCGCATCACCACCACCATGAGATGGTGTAAACCAAGTTCCTGCCACAGCGTAGCCATCACCAACAGTCAGACCTTTCCAAGTGGTAGTCTCAGAGCCACCCCCTATCCATACATTTCCACTATTGGTAGAAACTGAAGTGCCATTTCTTAATAAGACAGAGCCGTTAGTTAGCTCTCCATCACTGTTAGCCCACAGAACAACATTACTGCCATTAGTAATAATTGATTTTCCAGATGCTAAAACAATATCAGATAACGATTTTAACAGTATATCTCCAGTATTACTTGCTAAGCTAGTATTGATATCATTATTCACATTGACATTTCCTCCGTAAATACTAATAGCCCCATTAATAGTAATGTCAGTATCGATGGAAATATTTTCAATATTTGTAGATTTTCCTATTATGAGTGACGAAATAGTATTTGCAAGAATACCGTTAGATGTAGGGAAACTGATTCCTCCACTAACAAATGAATTTCCATATGATTGAAAGCTAAGTCCCCCTGTAGTTTTGAAGTTGGCTAAAGATGTAAAATTATAATCATCAACATTTATTGTGATATCTCCTGATGAAATTGAAGTTGAGCCATCCCATCCTATATTTGTTGGACCATCAACCTTAAAACCATACGTTGCGGTATCTCCTGTACCAGAAATGTTAATTGAGCCTGTATTGGAATATATCGATACATCTCCTCCATCGTTTAGAACCCCAACGTGCTCAATCGCATTACCTGTACCATCAGATCCATGGAGACTAATAGAACCATTTGTGGTACTAATCGAATTAACTCCTCCGTTATTCTCGAAGAAATTAATGCCTACCGCATGAGTGTTAGCATTATTGTTCACTCCTCCTAGTCCATTCAATGAAATTGAACCGCTCCCAGAAGTATTCATAATAGTGCCAAGAGTATTGGGGTTCCCTTGCGCGTCTGTCTGGTAACCTACCATATCGATACCAATCGGAAAATAATCCCCAGAAACTCCTGTTGCATCACCTCCTTTTCCACGGAGTATAATATCTCCTCCTGCGGCATTTAGAGCAGTACCATTGAGAAAAATTCCTTTGAAAGGAGTTTGCAGAGAAAACCCTGTGATGCTAGACTCGTTTAAGCCTTCAGCATAACCCGTAAAAGGGTCTGAACCGCCTGATAAAGTAATATTACCTCCATTTGTATTGATGGTTGCTAAATCCAGTCCAATCGCACCTCCAGCAGTATCATCTGTATTTGAATTTAATAGAACATTACCCCCTTGAGTAGTTATCGTTACACTTGGAGTGTTAGTGGAGATAGATTTCTTTGATTTGAAAACCAATGCATCATCAGAAGTAAAAGTTGAGTTTATACTGGCATTCAAAAAGATTGACTCGCTCTCTATGGTTAATGGTATTGCTAATTCAATATTATCTGAAAGTGCAAAAATTCCTTCAGATGAAATTTTAATCGATGACAATCCACTTTGTATACTCTCAAGGTCAGCGGAGTTTATCTTTGCATTGCTTGATAAAGGGATGAGGGTGTTACCTGAAAGCATCCAATCAACACCCTCAATTCCTCCTCCAGTTGATACAATTTCAAAATTCCCATTAGGTACAGTAAAATTTTTATAAATCACTTCATTCTGTGAGTAATTATAAAACCCTACTCTGCCGTTAGGAAACGATTCGAAAAAAGGAATACTGGAGGCATCAACGTCAAAAACCTTTGTAAAGTTTCCGTCTCCAAAATCAAAGAAAATCTTGACATTATTTTCAGAGTAAACTGCTTTAAATTCAATAGTTTTAAACTCTTCCCAACCACCTTGTGAATTGACATCAGGAAAACTTGGTGATGGCTCATAAATGTCAATTACTCCCCAAGTTGAAGTTTGAGTAGGTGTTGACCAAAAAATATTACCAGGATCATTTGCTGCTTTATCATAATAAATTAATCTGATCTCTGCCTTGGCAAGAGTATTATTACTAGGATCCTGATCTAGCTGTTTCCAATCAACCAACAAAAATTTGTAGCGATTCAACAGACTAGCTGTCGGCTCTTCAAATCCAAGAACAAAACCTATAAAATCATCATCACTACTTGTATTAACATAAATCTCACCAGTGATTGTTTTATTTATGAAATTTTGATCACTTACATAAAAAGTTGGATTACTATTGTTGGTTTGTTTAACACTATTTGCATTGCTGTCATAAACCCAATTACCATTATTAAGATCCCCTCTTTGCTCCCAGGTGCTTAAATCAACAATTTCTTGTGAAAAAGAATTAAATGTAATAAATGTTAATAATAGACAAAAAAGAATACTAAAAAATTTCATTTTTATATTGTTTAACCCGTTGTGCATTTTAAATAATTTTGATTTTAATGTTGTTTATTTTTCTATCAAAGACAAACTTGTTAATGTATTGTACTAAAGTTAGAGCAGTTATCTTATATAATATTCTTGTTTTAAATCCCTCAAATGACTTAAATAATCTTATTAGTTATCAAAAATAAGAATAACTTTGTAATACACCAATTTATAGAGAATGACATTTAAATACGGAATAGATCACTTAACTGTTGAGAAAATAATTGCCATAGCTGATGGCAATTTAAAAGCAGAAATTACATCAGAAGCAAAAGAAAAAGTTACAGAATGTAGACGAAAAGTTGAAACCATGGCAAGTGGAAATAAATCTGTCTATGGAATCAATACAGGTTTTGGGCCATTGTGTGATGTACAAATCACACCAGAAGAAACGAACAAACTTCAAGAAAATTTATTAATTACACACGCTGTAGGTGTTGGAAATCCAATTGATAAAGAGCTCTCTAAAATCATGATGATTTGTAAAGTGCATGCTTTATGTCAAGGTTTTTCTGGTGTGCGCTTAGAATTGATTGAACGAATCCTTTTTTTTATAGAAAATGATTTACTCCCTGTTGTTCCTGAACAAGGTTCTGTTGGTGCATCCGGTGATTTAGCTCCGCTTTCTCACTTGTTTTTGCCTTTATTAGGAGAAGGTGAATTTTGGATTGATAATGAAATTCTGCCTGCAAAAATTGGATTAGAAAAACACAATTTACAATACATTACACTCCAAGCAAAAGAAGGTTTAGGCTTGATAAACGGAACACAATTTATTTTAGCACATGCTATTGTTGGATTGAAAAAAATGAAATACTTATTAGATTTGGCTGATGTTTGTGGTGCCATGAGTATTGAAGGTTATCAAGGAAGCGCTTCTCCTTTTAAATCTCAACTACATGAAATTAGACCATTTAAAGGTAATATAAAAGTTGCTAAACGAATGAGAATGTTGTTTGACAATTCTCAAAACATCAATTCTCATGAAAGTTGCGAACGTGTTCAAGACCCCTATTCTATGCGTTGCATTCCTCAAGTTCATGGAGCTTCTAGAAATGCCTATTACCACCTCAACGAATTGGCAGAAATTGAAATGAATTCTGTTACTGACAACCCAATAGTACTGAGTGAAACCGAAGCGATCTCTGGGGGTAATTTTCATGGGCAACCTTTGGCAATGGCATTAGATTATTGCTCAATTGCAGCATCCGAATTGGGTAATATTTCAGACAGACGTTGTTATTTATTGTTAGAGGGGAAATTTGGATTGCCAAGATTGTTAACTTCTGGAGGCGGATTAAATTCAGGATTTATGATTCCACAATACACAACCGCAGCTTTGGTAACAGAAAACAAATCATTGTGCTTTCCTCCTTCTGCAGATAGCATTCCTACTTCATTAGGACAAGAAGACCATGTTTCTATGGGTAGTATCTCTGGAAGACAATTCAATCAAATATTAGGGAATCTCGAAAAAATATTCGCTATAGAATTAATGTACGCTGCACAAGCAATGGATTTTAGAAGACCTAATACATTTTCTGAAATTATTGAAAGAAACCATCAAATCATTAGAGAAAAAGTTGACAAACTAGAAGAAGATAGAATCTTAAAAGACGACATCAATAAGTTGATTCAACTAGTAAAAAATCAATCATTCATTGTAAAGTAATTAATATGACATTTCAAGAAAACATCTTACAAGGAATACCATCTAACTTACCAACTAAAAGAGACTATCCGAAAAATGCCAATAGAGCTCCAAAAAGAAAAGATATTTTATCTATTGAGGAAAAACAATTAGCAATTAGAAATGCCTTGCGTTATTTCCCAAAAGACTGGCACAAAGAACTAGCAACAGAATTTGCACAAGAATTGAAAGAATACGGTAGAATTTATATGTATCGATTTAAGCCAGATTATAAAATATACGCAAGACCTGTTTCAGAATATCCTGCAAAATCATCTCAAGCTGCAGCAATCATGTTAATGATTCAAAACAATTTAGACCCTGCAGTTGCTCAACATCCAGAAGAATTAATTACTTATGGAGGCAACGGAGCCGTTTTTCAAAATTGGGCGCAATATCTTATAGTAATGCAGTATTTGGCAACTATGACTGACGAACAAACATTGCATTTATATTCTGGTCATCCAATGGGGTTATTTCCTTCTTCAAAAAATGCACCAAGAGTAATTGTTAGCAACGGGATGATGATTCCTAATTACTCAAAACCAGATGATTGGGAAAAATTCAACGCATTAGGTGTTACACAGTATGGACAAATGACAGCTGGATCGTTTATGTATATTGGTCCACAAGGAATCGTTCATGGAACAACAATAACAGTGATGAATGCGTTTCGAAAAATATTACCAAAAGGTGAAAATCCGAACGGAAAAATATTTTTAACTGCTGGTTTAGGAGGCATGAGTGGTGCACAACCAAAAGCAGGAAATATTGCTGGATGCATTACCATTGCTGCAGAAGTAAATGAAAAAGCGGCTACCAAAAGACACGAACAAGGTTGGGTTGATGTGTTGATTGACAATATGGAAGATTTAATCATTCGTGTAAAAAAAGCACAAGCAACTAACGAGGTGGTTTCAATCGCCTATATAGGAAACATTGTTGAAATCTGGGAACGTTTTGACAGAGAAAACATTTTTATTCATGTTGGTTCTGATCAAACATCCTTACACATTCCGTGGACTGGAGGCTATTATCCTGTTGATATTTCTTACGAAGAATCTAATCGTTTGATTCGAGAAGAACCAGAAATATTTAAAGAAAAAGTACAAGAAACCTTAAGAAGACATGCAACTGCAATTAATAAACATACCGCAAAAGGAACTTATTTCTTTGATTACGGAAACGCTTTCTTGCTAGAATCTTCTAGAGCCGGCGCTGATGTGATGGCTGAAAACGGAATCGATTTTAAATATCCATCTTATGTACAAGACATTTTGGGCCCTATGTGTTTTGATTATGGATTTGGCCCTTTCCGTTGGGTATGTGCTTCTGGAAAATCAGAAGATTTGGATACAACCGATGAGATAGCAGCAAGTGTTTTACAAGAAATTATGGAAAACTCTCCTGAAGAAATTCAGTTGCAAATGCAAGACAATATTACATGGATTACAAATGCAAAGAAGAATAAAATGGTTGTGGGTTCTCAAGCACGAATCTTATATGCTGATACCGAAGGGCGTTCTAAAATTGCAGAGGCCTTTAACAAAGCAATTGCAACGGGTAAGATTGGTCCCGTGGTTTTAGGAAGGGATCATCATGATGTAAGTGGAACCGACTCACCTTATAGAGAAACGTCGAATATTTATGACGGAAGTAAATTCACAGCAGACATGGCTATTCATAATGTAATTGGTGATAGTTTTAGAGGAGCAACTTGGGTTTCAATTCACAATGGTGGTGGCGTTGGCTGGGGCGAAGTAATGAATGGTGGTTTCGGAATGTTATTAGACGGAACAAAAGAAGCAGAAACCCGTTTAAAAAGCATGCTTTTTTATGATGTAAATAATGGAATTGCCAGAAGAAGTTGGGCAAGAAATGATGAAGCAATTTTTACAATTAAAAGAGAAATGGAAAGATCTCCAAATTTAAAAGTAACTTTACCTAATCTAGTAGAAGACGAATTGTTAAACGATTTATTTTAATGACAACTTTATTTAAAAACATTAAAGAGTTAATCCAGGTAAGAGAAAAATCTATTTCATTCCTTTCGGGTAAAGAAATGAATGTATTACCAACTATTAAAAATGCTTTTCTAGTTGTTGAAGATGGTTTGATTGCTGATTTTGGCGAAATGAAAGATTGCCCAAATACTACTTTTTCAGAAGTGATTGATGCAACTGGAAAAATGATTTTACCTTCTTGGTGCGATTCTCATACGCATATTGTGTATGCTGGAAATCGTGAAGGAGAGTTTGTGGATAGAATCAACGGATTGTCTTATGAAGAAATAGCTAATAATGGAGGTGGAATTTTAAACTCTGCTAAGAAACTTCAAGTAGCTTCTGAAGAAGAATTGTACCAACAAAGTAAAGCTCGTTTAGAAGAAGTAATTCAATTAGGAACTGGAGCTATTGAAATAAAGTCTGGTTATGGTTTAACCAAAGAAGCAGAACTAAAAATGCTTCGCGTTATAAAGCGATTAAAAGAAAATTATACCATTCCTATCAAAGCTACTTTTTTAGGAGCTCATGCAGTTCCTGCATCTTACAAAGGAAACAAAGAAGGATATTTACAAATGCTAATTGATGAAGTTTTACCCATAATATCAAATGAAAAATTAGCAGATTATATTGATATTTTTTGTGAAACAGGATATTTCTCTGTTGCAGATACAGAACTCATTTTAAAAGCAGGAAACAAACATGGATTGATTCCTAAAATTCACGTGAACCAATTTAGGGCAATTGGAGGGGTTCAAGCAGGAGTCAAATACAATGCCTTATCAGTAGACCATCTAGAAGAAATGCGAAACGAAGACATCGATGCACTTCAAAACACTGCAACTATGCCAGTTGCTTTGCCAAGTTGTTCTTACTTTTTAAGCATTCCATATACGCCAGCACGTAAAATGATTGATGCAGGTTTACCATTAGCATTGGCTACAGACTATAACCCTGGCTCTACACCATCCGGAAATATGAATTTTGTGGTTTCAACAGCGTGTATTAAAATGAAAATGACTCCAGAAGAAGCTATCAATGCTGCAACAATTAATGGAGCATATGCGATGGGATTAGAAAATGAAGTTGGATCTATTACAAGAGGGAAAAAAGCAAATATGATTCTTACAAAACCCATCAACTCTTATGGGTTTATTCCATATTCTTTTGGAACAAATCAAATTGAAAAAGTATTTTTAAAAGGGATTGAAATATAAAAAAAGAGGCTTTTAAGCCTCTTTTTTTTAAATCATATGAAGTGTATTTACTTCCTGAGATGTTAATTCTCTATACCTTCCACGAGGTAAGTTCTTTTTTGTTAATCCTGCAAAAATTACACGATCTAACTTTACTACTTTATAGCCAAAATGTTCAAAAATCTTACGAACAATTCTATTACGTCCTGAGTGAATTTTAATTCCTACTTCTGTTTTAGATTCTCCCACAACATAATCAACCTCGTCAATAAACACTTTTCTACCTTCAATAATTACCTCTTCTCTAATTTTTTGAAGATGCTTCATTTCAAATTTCTTATCTAAAGAAGCATGGTATAATTTCTGTACATTATGCTTTGGATGAGTTAACTTTTTAGCCAAATCTCCATCATTCGTAAATAACAACAGCCCTGTTGTATTTCTGTCTAAACGCCCAACAGGATATACACGCTCTTTGGTTGCATTCTCTATTAAATCCATCACCGTTTTTCTACCACGTTCATCATCCATTGTAGTAATGTAATTTTTTGGTTTGTTTAATAGGATGTATTTCTTTTCTTCAGGAGAAATCGAAGAACCATCAAAACGAACTTCATCTCCGGGTTTTACTTTAAATCCCATTTCGGTAATTACTGTTCCGTTTACGGTAACATTTCCAGAAGCAATATATTTATCTGCCTCTCTCCTTGAAGAAACTCCTGAATTAGAAATGTATTTGTTTAATCGAATTCCGTCTTCTGGGTTTGCTTGTGGAGTCGATTTTATTTTTTTATACTCTTTTTTCTTTTTTTGAAAACCTTTATTGTTTCCTGATTGTCGTCCTCGCGACGAGTTTTTATCTGAATTCATTTTTATTAATTTTTTGCAAAGATACTGTTAAATATTTGATTTAATTCAGTTTATCAATTACTCTTTCAATAACCAAAGAAGGATCAATAAAGAGTAAACTTAAAATACCTAGAAGTAACATAATCTTAAGCATGTTATGTAGTAAAACATAGTGTTTTTTAAGGTTAGATTTCCATAAAAAATAACCAATGAAAATTAATATCAGTAAAGAAAGAAGAAAATAGTATTTCATATAACCTACTCTATGATAATTTAGTAAATCCCCTATTGGCAAAAAAGTAAGAGTTATTAATAGAATTCCTAATTTTCTAGTATTCCGCTCTCCGTATTTTACAGGAAAAGTTGTATAGTTATTTACAATAGCACCTCGTAAGTTTTCTAAATCCTTAATCAATTGTCTTAGCAACAACACCAAAAACAAAAAGGCAGCGTGTACAAATATTATTTTTGAAAAATTTTTATAATAAACAAAAATGGCAAAAAATGGTAAAATGGTTAAAATAGACGCAGAGATTAAACCAATAAAAGGATGCTTTTTTAATTTATGGGAGTAGAACCAAATGGCAAATATATATACAGCAAAAAACAATGCTGCTTTCCAAGAAATAAAAAATCCAAAAACAAAACCTAAAAAATTTAGTAAAAAATAAATCTGAAGTTTAATTTTCTGGCCAACAATATTATCTATACTTGTTTTAATAGGTCTATTAATACTATCTGCTTTTAAATCGTAAAAATTATTGATAATATATCCTGAAGAAACCACACAAATTGATGCCAATACAATTAATAGCAGTTTGTAATCTAACAAGACAAAGTGTAAAGACCTTTTTGGTGAAAATATAAATATAGCAGCTAAGTATTGTGCTAATACCAGCACTAGTATGTTATAGCCTCTAATAACAGAAAGTAGACTTAATAATTTATAAAAAAAAGAAGGTGATTTAGAATTGCTCACTTTTGAGTTGTTGATTTTCTAAAATCTATATACCAATTCTAATCTATAACCTTGTAGTTTTTCTTTTGCTTTTTCGTAGTCTTCAGAAAAGCCTAAAATATATCCTCCTCCACCAGAGCCACAAAGTTTTAAATAGTAATCGTTTGTAATAATTCCTTGTTCCCAAATTTTATGAAAAGCTTTTGGAATCATTGGTTTAAAATTGGTTAACACTACTTTAGATAACTTTTTTACATTTCTAAACAACGATTTAACATTGCCATGTAAAAAATCATCAATACATGCATCTGTATGAATTGCAAATTCTTCGTCTAGCATTTTTCTAAATCCTTTATTTTTCATTTTATTCATAAAAATATTTACCATTGGCTCTGTTTCACCAATTATTTCTGAATCTAATAAAAACACAGCACCTTTTCCTTCTTTTTGAGACGGAATACCCGCTGGCTCAATATTGGTTTTAGAATTGATTAAAATAGGCAAACTCAAGTAACTATTTAAAGGATCTAAACCAGAACTTTTACCGTGAAAAAAAGATTCCATCACACTAAATGTTTCTTTTAGTATTAACAGTTTATCTCTAGTAAGGTTTTCAAGAACTGTTATTTTGTTATTTGCATATTTATCATAAATAGAAGCCACTAAAGCTCCAGAACTTCCTACTCCATATCCTTGCGGAATTGAAGAATCAAAATACATTCCATTGTCAAGATCAGCCTTAAACTCATCCAATCTAAAAGATAAATTATCTTGATTTAATTCTGATAAATAGTTATAAAATCGAACTAAATTGCTGTTCGACTTTAAAGCTTTTTCAGAAAGATTATTGGAAGATTTTAATGCACCTCTATAGGTATTATACGGTATTGCCAGACCTTTTGAATCTTTTATAATTCCGTATTCTCCAAAAAGCAAAATTTTAGCGTAAAATAAGGGTCCTTTCATTTCTTTCTATTAACAATTGCAAAAATACTACTTATTATTTTAATTTACAGTAGTTTATATTATTTCTTCTTTAGATTTTTATAAAATATTTTCCATGTTCCAGCTTTTTCATCTTTAACATAGTTTCCTCTCTCTTTAATTTTTCCACTTTTATAGAAGGTTCTCCAATTTCCTTCTTTTAAATTATTTTCAAAATTCCCTCTAGAAAAAAGCTCACCTGTTTCATAATATTCAGAAAATTTTCCTTCTTTTTTATCATTTTTATAATCAGTAATTGTTTTCAATTTACCAGATTCAAAGTACACCTTTCTAATTCCGTCAATTTTACCCTCTTTGTAATTTATTTCTTGAAATAAAACTCCATTTTCAAAATAATACTTAACTAAACCGTGAAATTTTTCGTTATTTGGGTTATTATTTAAACTAAAACCTTCCATCTGTTTAGTTCCGTCCATGTAATAATCTACTATCCAAAATCCATTTTTCTGAACTTTTGGTGTAGGCCTATAATAAGTTGCTTTTTCTTTGATTGTTGAATTCCAATTTGAATCAAACCACATTGATTCTTGGGCTGATATTGAAGTGGTAAAAAAACCAACAACAAACATAAATAATATGGTTGAAGTTTTCATAAGAAGTGTATTTAATGTCTGTAATTTACAACTTTTTTGCACCAAAACCAGAATTATCAAAAATATATTGTTTTTTTTGGCAATAATTTGACAACGTTTTTACAATAAAATTATTTACATTTTCTTTTTCTTGTTCTGGATACAACACATGTACATTAGCACCTGCATCTAAAGTAAAGCAAATTTTACTTCCTGTTTCTTCCCTAAATTTCCAAATTTTATGAATAATTTCTAAAGTGTTTGGTTTCATTAAAATAAAATACGGATTGCTCGTTAACATCATCGCGTGTAGGGTTAGTGCTTCACTTTCTACAATATTAATAAACGCCTCAATATCTCCTCTTTGCAAAATTTCAGAAATCTTACTTAGGTTTTCGTTCGCTTGAATAAATCTTTGATCTGCGTAGGGATGCTTGTGCATTAAATTATGTCCAACCGTACTTGAAACTTGCTTTTCTCCTTTATCAACGAGTAAAATTGCATCTTGATAGTTTTCAAAAATTGAATGAATAGCATACGGAAACTTTACTCCAAACAGATCTGAACTTCCTTCTATTGCTGGATGCTCACCCCAAACCACTAACGGACCTTCTATACTTCTACTTGCACTTCCAGAACCTAAACGGGCTAAAAACGATGCCTTTTGATGAATGAATTTTTCAGTTAAATTTGGATTTAACTCTTTTTCTAAGCTCATTAAACACATTGCAATAGCCGACAGTCCGCTTGCTGAAGAAGCAATTCCACTACTATGAGGAAATGAATTCATTGAATCAATAACCATGTCATATTCAAAAATATACGGACAATACTCTTTTATTCTGTCAAAAAACTGAGCAATCTTTGGCTTAAAAGCTTCCTTTTTTTCGCCTTCAAAAAACAACTTAAATATAATTTCCGATGTGTTGCTTTTTTTGCTAAAATCTATTGAAGTAATGGTATGACAATTATTTAATGTAAAACTAATAGATGCGTTTTTCGGAATTTGCGGCTCACTTTTTCCCCAATATTTTATCAAGGCGATATTACTTGGAGTTTGCCATGTATACGTTGCTTTTTCTATCGAAAAATTAAGAGCTGAAGGAATGAATTGTGCTGTGTTCAAATCGAAAATAATTTGTGGTAAATATACTTTTTTATTATCACATAGTTTCTAATTTTTTCAATACAGCTTCTTTGTATTTTCTACTCATAGGAATTGCTTTTTGAGCAATTTCAAAAAACTCATTGGTATAAGAATCAATACTTTTTAATGAAACAATGTACGACCTATGTACTCTTAAAAATTGCTGAGAGGGTTATGCCAAACAAAAAAAATATACTAAAGCTATTGAAAATGCTACTAAAGCTTATCAAATAAGTAAAAGTGATTATCATTTGAAGAAGCTAAACGAATACAAAGCAAAAAAATAATATTAGTAAAGTCATTCTTAAAATACTCATTTCATTCATTTGAAATGGGTATTTTTGCTTTTATGAACAGAAAACTAAAACTTATTTGGGATTTTAAAGGCGAAGATGGATTGGAAACTGCCAAACATCATTGCATTCATTTAAAAGAATTTGCTGCAGCAGAAAAACTACATTATTACGAAATAAATCATGTGCTACTCAACGAGTTTCATTCAATAGCCTTTGTAACGGTTGATGAAGTGGATATGAAAACATACAGAGATGCTTTAATTCCGCATAGAGGAGAATTGGCTTAGAATTTATTTTAGTAATTTTAATTTTTATGATTTTATAAAAATCATCTAGTTTCAACGTTTATCAACATTCAATATTGTGAAAAAAACATTCTACATACTACTAACTTTCTTTTTCTTATTTCAAACTAGTTTTGCTCAGAAAAAGAAATCGTTCAGCCCGATTTTTATTGTAAATAATGAAATTGTTTCAAAAGAAAAAATTGAAGAATACATGAAATTGGGCGCTATTAAATCCATGAAAAATGGAGTTACTGATGAAGAATTTATTTTGCTAAAGAAAAAACTAGGCGACAAAATTGACGGGAAAGAATTTATAGCCTTGATTGAAGTGTATTCTAAAGCAGAAATGCGAAAGAAAAAAGAGAGAAAAAAGAACAAGAATACTATAAAAAAAAGTTTGAAAAAGAATACATTTTAAACAGAAACGATATAACAGCAGATTTTACAGTAAACATGATAAACGGAGAAAAAAATCGATTATCAGATTTAAAAGGAAAAGTAGTGTTGCTTAATTTTTGGGCAACATGTTGCGCAACTTGTATCAGAGAATTTCACGAGATGCCTTCTAAAATACTTGACGTGTATAAAAATAAAGATTTTGTATTTCTACCGATTGCTATTGGAGAAGACAAAGCTTTGGTTTCAAAAAAGATGCTAAATTTAAACGAAAAAGGAATTGTTTTTAATGCAGGATATGACCCTGATAATAAAATATGGAACAACTACGCCAAAGGGGCAATTCCTAAAAATTTTATTATTGATAAAAAAGGTATCATTCGTTTTACCTCAACAGGAAATGGAGAAAAAAATGTAGATAATTTAGCGGCAAAAATTCAAAAACTATTGAAAGAATAAGTGTTAGAAAAATATTTAGCTTGATTCTAAACTTTAAAAAAGATAACTTTGCTAACTGCTGATATAAATCATTGAAACGGATTCATATCAAAATGCATTAGCGAAACCTTTAATTCCCAGCAATAGCCTTCGCAGCTATAAAACCACCTGTCCAGGCATTCTGAAAATTAAATCCACCCGTAACTGCGTCAATATTTAAGATTTCGCCAACAAAGAACAGGTTTTCGTGTTTTCTACTTTCAAAACGTTTGAAATTAATTTCTTTTAAATCAATTCCGCCAGCGGTAACAAACTCTTCTTTAAAGGTGCTTTTTCCGTTTGCGTTAAAAATTCCTTTTGTCAATTGATTGGCTAACTTTTCTAAATGAAGATTGCTCAAATCTGCCCATTTGTGCGTTTCTGTAATCTCTGAAGCCAAGACCAAACGCTCCCACAATCTTTTTGGAATTTCAGAAAACTGAGATTTTAAAATCACCATTTTTTTAGGTTCTTTCTTTTTTAAGTTGAGTAACACATTAAACACTTTATCTGTAGGTCTAGATACCCAATTGACCTCAACATTGTTTTGGTAACTTTTTTCGGCTAAAATTCGTGCTCCAAAAGCAGAAAGTTTTAGCACAGCCGGACCGCTCATTCCCCAATGGGTAATTAATAATGCTCCAGATGATTCTAGTTTGGTTCCAACAATAGTTACCGTTGCATTTGGAACAGAAATTCCGAGTAAATCGATAATCCGTTTGTCTTTGATATTAAAGGTAAACAAAGACGGGACAGGTGCTACAATAGTATGATCTAGTGTTTTTACCAACTCCCAAATTTTATTGCTACTTCCGGCGGCAATCACTAATTTATCAGCAATAAAATTTTCATTTTTTGTAGCAACAATCCATTGACTGTCTTTCTTAGCAACCGAATGTACCCCGTGATTTTTAAAGACTTTAATTCCGAGTTTGTCTACCGCATTTTGAAAACAATCAATGATTGCCTGCGATGTATTTGCTTCAGGAAAAACGCGGTTATCATCTTCAATTTTCAATGGTACTCCATGTTCATCAAACCATTCAAAAGTATCACCAGTCATAAAGGTATGAAAAGGACCAAGCAATTCTTTTTCTCCTCTCGGATAGAACTCGCAGAGTTCTTTTGGTGTGAAACATGCATGTGTAACATTACACCTTCCTCCTCCAGAAATTTTTACTTTTTGTAAAACATCATTTCCTTTTTCAAGAATGGTAATGTCTAAATTAGGATTTTGTTCTTTAGCATTGATTGCTGTAAAAAACCCTGCTGCTCCTCCACCAATGATGATTACTTTGTTCATTTTTTATCGTTTGTTAGTTCGACTAACACGCCAAAACTTGATGTGACATTCGTTTATAAAATCATATCTGAAAACGAAAGTACCGTTTCAAATCCTTTTTGCTTAAAATAACTGGGTGTATCTTTATTTCCTGTTACCAATACAAAATCTCCTCCCCAAGCGCCTAAGCTTTTTACTATACCAAAATAATCAGGAAACAATTCCTTTTTAACTGGTTGTAATTGAATTATTGAAGCAATGATTTTTTCATGTTCCAAAATAATTTTCTCCAGCTCTTTTAAGGATGTTGCTTTTACAAACTCATTAGAAAGATTTGATATCTCATTGATGTCTTCTCGAGCGTAATCGTTGTTTTTTTTTGATTGATATCCTTTATACCTCTGAATGCCTTCTCTACTATTCTGCTTCATATTCAAATGCACAAAAAACAATTCATTTTTAAAACTAGGGTTAAAATCCACTTGTTTTACAATGGGATGTTGATTTTCTAATTGATAAAAAATTGGCGAATTATGTTGTGCACAAGCAATATCATATCCACTTCCAGAAAAAGCATTCCATAATAATTTATACGCATCAACTTTTGCCAAAGACGCAATATTATTAATAAGTGTTGAAGAACTTCCCAATCCCCAATTTTGAGGAAAAGTTAGGTTTGTTTTTATGATAAAACCTGATTCGGTTTGTAAAAAATCTGGATTTAATTTTCTTGCTGCATTTAAAATATTTTGAAGTGTTTCCGCAATAAATTCGGCATTACCTTCTTTACTAGAGTTAAAGGTGGCGTTTTTCAATCGCAATTTTGGTACATCGAAAACAGCCTCAAACCAACATTCTCCTGTATTGGTAAAACTTCCCCAAATCAATTCAGGTTCTTGAATCGACTCTATAGTTAAATCCTGACCAAATTTCGTAGGAACAGCCAAAGATGTTGCTCCATCTAGAACAACATATTCTCCTGTTAATAATAATTTTCCGTTTGAGTAAAACCTTTTCATTTTTTTGTCATTCCTGCGAAGGCAGGAATCTCTATTATTTCTTTTGTTTTTAACTTTTTTAGATTCCTGCCTCCGCTCGAGGTGACATCAATATTTATTTTTCAATTCATTAAATTTTTCTACAACAGCGCTATGAGAAACAGTTTTATCTTTAAAATAAGCTACCATCAATTCTTTTTCTTCTCTGTTTGCTTGCAACTGATTTAAAATATTCATCAAATGCATTTTCATATGTCCTTCTTGAATTCCGCTAGTTGTCAACGCTCTTAATGCAGCAAAATTTTGAGCCAAACCTGCAGTTGCAATAATTTGCATTAATTCTGGAGCAGACGGGTTTTGCAACATATCCAACGATAATTTTGCCATTGGATGCAACGCTGTCAATCCGCCAACGGTTCCTATAGCTAACGGAATCTCAATCCAAAACCTAAACAACCCATTTTTAATTTCGCAATGTGTTAAACTGCTATAACTTCCATTTCTGCTGGCGTATGCATGTGCTCCTGCTTCAATAGCTCTAAAATCATTTCCAGTTGCCAACACAACAGCATCAATTCCGTTCATAATTCCCTTATTATGCGTAACCGCTCTATAAGGTTCTATTTCTGCAATCTGAACTGCTTGCCTAAATTTTTCAGCAAATTGCTGTGGGTTTTCTCCTCCTAGTTCTTCTATTTTACAAGACACTTCTGCTCTAACCAAACAATTAGGAACGTAATTAGACAAAATGCTCATCACAATTTCTACCCCCTCTTTTCTGAATGCTTTTGCAATGGCTTCTAAACAAGAATTGATAAAGTTTGCTCCCATAGAATCTTTGGTTTCAAACGTTACATGCAGTTGATAATAATTATCCAATTTATCAGTTTTATCAACTAATTTGATGTCTAGAATTCCACCACCCCGTTTTTCCATATTTTTAGTGATGGAAGCAGTTGCATTGAATAAATTTTCTTTTTGTTGATTGAAATACCCTTTTAAATCATCGGCATTTCCTTGATACATAAAATGTACTTGACCTATTTTTGTAGTAGAAATTACTTCAGTCTTAAAACCTCCACGAGTAGACCAAAATTTAGCCACCAAAGAAGCAGCTGCAACCACAGAACTTTCTTCAACCACCATCGGAATCACATAATGATTTCCGTTAATTACAAAGTTGGGTGCAACTCCATAGGGTAAGTAAAAATTTGATATGGTGTTTTCAATAAAATCATCATGTAATTGCTGCAATTTTTCATCAGCGTTCCAATACTGCTTTAGCGTTTGAATAATTTCTGGCTGAGAGCTAAAATAATTTTTAGACAACCAATCTATCTTTTCTTGCTTGGTGAGTTTAGAAAATCCTGAAATAATTTTCGACATTGAATCATTCTTTTTAAGAGTCACAAAGATAAATGAATGGAATGAAAATCAACTTAATATTCGATATTTCTGATTTTTTTGACGTGATTTTTGCCGATTTTTCCGTAAACTTGGCAAGATTTTATTTAAAAATCTGAAATAACAACTATAAAAAACAACTAAAAATTACACAAATAATTATGGCAGATTCAGTAGTAAACGTAGACGAACCTCAAATGTTCGGACATCCTAAGGGGTTATTTTATTTATTTTTTGCAGAGTTATGGGAGCGATTTAGTTTCTATGGAATGAGAGCGTTATTAACGCTTTATATGGTGCAAGAAATTTTTAAGGCACTTGTAGAACGTGATACAGCTACAGCTGTAGTGTATGCTTCTTATGGCTCAATGGTTTATGCTTCGACTGTAATTGGTGGGCAAATATCAGATAAAATATTAGGCCTTCGTAGCTCTATTTTCTTAGGTGGTATTTTAATGGCTATCGGGCATTTTGTTCTTGCTGTTGAAAATGATATTGCTTTCTTTTTAGCCTTGTCATTTATTATTGTTGGTAATGGTTTCTTTAAACCTAATATTTCAACATTTGTAGGAACTTTATATAAAGATGGAGATGTAAGAAAAGATTCTGGTTTTACCATTTTTTATATGGGAATTAATATTGGAGGATGGGTAGCACCATTATTGTGTGGATGGCTAGCAGTTACTTATGGTTATCATTATGGTTTTGGATTGGCAGGAGTTGGAATGTTAACTGGGTTGATTTTCTTCTGGAGCGGAATTAAGAAAAATGTTTTTGGAGATAGAGGATTGCCTCCAAATAAAGAAATTTATGAGAAGAAAACATTTGGAATTCCTCAAAAGACCTTTATCCCTATTGTTTCAATATTATGTGTGCCATTAATCGCCTATGTTTTATCTTCTTACAAAGCTATTGCTGGAGGAGAATCATTTTTGGGAGATGAAACAATTGTAGGATTAATTTTTAAATTAATTGGAGTTGGAGTTATATTGTACTTAGGAAACATTATGATTAAAGCTACATTAGAAGAGCGTAAAAAATTATTTATGGCTGTGTTAATTACCTTTTTTATGACCATGTTCTGGGGGTTCCATGAATTATCTGGAAGTGTAATTACCTTATTTGCATCTAGAAATGTTTCTTTAGAAGGAATTATGACAGCGGCACAAACCAACTCTTTAAACTCTATGTTTATTATCATCTTAGCGATTCCTATTTCCTTATTATGGGCATATCTATCTAAAAAGAATTTAAACCCAAGAACACCTTATAAATTTGGTTTAGGTTTAGTTTTAGCTGGTCTAAGTTTCTACATTTTATCTTTAAGTAAAGGAAGTGCAGATGAAAACGGAATGGTACCTTTTGCGTATTTACTAATCATGTATTTTATCATTTCTATTGGAGAATTATTCATGTCTCCTGTAGGACTTTCTAAAATTACTGATTTATCTCCGAAAAAAATTGTAGCTTTTATGATGGGGATTTGGTTCTTATCTTCTGCATATGCTTTTCAAATAGTTGGATTTATTGGTAAACAACTTGCCATTGAAAGTACAGATGCAAACGTAGGTGGATTAGACACCTTAGAAGTTTACACAGATGGATTTGCCTTGATTGCAACTTATGCATTAGGAGCTGGATTGATAGTCTTAATATTTTCTCCATTAATGAAAAAATTAATGGGTAACGTACATTAAAAAACACTTTAAAAACCTCATAAGTTGTTTATGAGGTTTTTAAATTTGTAATTTTGTGAATTATACATCGACAGATAGCATATGAAAAAAATTATTACATTATTAATCATTGCTTTTGCATTAAACACAAACGCTCAAGAAAAAGTTAATTGGCTTTCTTTTGAAAAAGCAATAGAGGCTAATAAAACAAACCCAAAACCTCTACTAATTTCAATTTATACAGACTGGTGTGGTTGGTGTAAGAAAATGTATAACGAAACGTATACAAACCCAATAATTGCGAAGTATGTAAACGATAATTATTATGCTATAAAATTAAATGGCGAAGGAAAACAACCAATAACGTATAAAGATTATACGTTTAAATTTAACCAACAAGGAAGAACAAAATACCACGAATTGAGTGCAGCTCTTCAAAACGGAGAATTAAGTTACCCAACTACCATCATTTTAAACAAAGAAGAACAATTATTAGATCGTATACCTGGTTATTTACCCGCAAAAAAAATGGAAATGGTTTTAGCTTTTTTTATTGAAAAAAAGAAGGTAGAAGAAACATGGGACGATTTTGTAAAAAAGTTCAAAAGCAATATTAAAGAATAAATTACTTAAATAGAATTGCCCCATTTTCTCCAGTATAATAAAACGGAATACCTTTTTTATCACAAATAAATTTCCAATTCACAACCCTGTTTTTATAGTTAGAAGCATCTGCAATAATTTGTTTTGGTTGTAAAACATTAATCAATCTTTCTAAATTTATTTTTGGTGATTGTCTTAACACAACAATTGGTTTCAATTTATTTCCCAATTGATAAACTCCTAAACTATCTGATAAAATAAATGTATTATTTTTAAATTGATACGTGTTTGAAAGTTAATTTTTAAATTGCACTTTATTTATGTTTTCACCAACTTTATACTCTTTAATCAGCCCTAAATTTTTAATGCTCAACGAATCTAAATCGTGATATATTTTTAAATTTCCTTGGTTATTTTCGCCAATGATGGTTTGCCTATTTCTATTGAAAATAATAAACTCTGATGTTGTTTGTACCTGTTGTTTTTCAAATAAAATAGTTGATTGAAAAATAACAAGTAGTATTAAAAAAGCTAGAATGGATTGAAAGGTTTTTCTTTTAAAAAAGAGAATTCCAAAGAAGAGACAAGCATAAGAAATTAAAAGCAGTGAAAAAGAAAACGATATCTCCTTTATTAAAAAGGATTCTTGAATAGAAATCCAACTAACAAACTGATTCATTAAAGAAATTACAAACATATAGGCATCAGCTAGAAAAACTGGCAAAAGATGAAACAATGATAGTAGTATCACTAAAATTCCAAGCAATAATATAATTCCAATAAAAGGAATAATGACCAAGTTAGACAACATAAACAATCCTGGAAATTGATGAAAATAAAATAAACTTAAGGGTAAAACACCTAATTGAGCAGCAATAGAAACTGTAAACAACTGCCAAAGCTTATCTGTTATAAACCAAGTTGGACTCCATAATTTATAGAGCATAGGTTGAATGGTTACAATGCTAAAAACTGCTAAATAACTCAATTGAAAACCAACATCAAACAAAAACATCGGTTTACAGAGTAGTAACACAAACATAGATGTAATTAATGTGTGCTGTACAAAAGTTTTTCTTTTAAATGTCATTCCAACTGTAACAGCAGTAAACATTGTTACAGCTCTAACAGCCGATGCTGATAAACCGGCAATGATTGCAAAAACCCACAACAATAAAACAACTAAAATTGTTTTTATAATTTTACCATTTTTATACTGCTCTAATGGTTTTAAAATAAAAGTTAAAATCAATAAGATAATTCCTACATGCAAACCAGAAACAGCCAAAATATGAATTGCACCTGCATTGGTGTACTCTTCCAATAATTCTTTAGAAATCTCTTTTCTTTGCCCTAAAATCAATGCTTTTATAACAGCGAGTTCTTCTCCTTTAAATCCGTTTTTCCTCAATGCATTTTCTATTTTGTTTCGGATACTTTCTGCAATTGTATATATTGAATTCTTCTTGGGTTCTTTAACAAGGAAAGGCGTATTTCTTAGAAAAACCTGGTAATAAACACCTTGTTTTTCGAGATACTTTTTATAATTAAATTGATAAGGATTTAAAGGCTTTTGAACTTCATTCAGTTCTGTTTTAAACAAAAAAACGGAACCAATAGTAGCAGTTGACTGCACACTATCTTTTTGAACATTTACTAAAATTCTCCCGCTTGTTGATTGATTTCCGACTTTAATAATAGCTCCAAAATATGTATCATAATACATGTTGCTTTTAAGAATCTTATCTACTTTAAAAGTGATTAATGAGTCTGCAGAGTACTGTTTTTCATAATAATTTTGTTTGTTTGAGTCGTTTTGTAAAAGCACCATAAACATTCCTATGAAAACGAATAAAAACCAACTTGTAATGGTAAAAAAAAGTTTTTTACGATAAAGCTTCAAAACAAAAATCAATGAAAACAAAAAAGTTAAAGTAACAATAGATTGCGCAAAAGAAAAGCACCATAATGTGTAGTGAAATTGCAATACAATTCCTACAATTAGGCATACAGTAAAATGAGTTGGTAAATAGTTTAGCAACTTCTTCATAGCATGATAAAGTTACTAAAAAAATGAATTATTCTGTTATTCCTTCAATAATTAATCTTGCTGATTCGGCCGAAGCTCCTTTTCCTCCCAAGATTTTCTCTAGTTCGTAATACTCTAAAAACACTTTTTCTCGATGAGATTCATCTAAAATTTTAGTCAATTCTTTGGTTAGTGTTTTTGTGTTAAAATCGCTCTGAATTAATTCAGTGACCACTTCTCTATCCATAATTAAATTAACCAGCGAAATAAATTTTAAAGTAATAATTTGTTTGGCAATGGCATATGTAATGGCACTTCCTTTATAGCACACAACTTGTGGAACTTTAAACAATGCTGTTTCTAAAGTTGCCGTACCAGAAGTTACTAAAGCCGCAAATGAAACGCTTAATAAATCGTAGGTTTTATTGTTGACAAACTGTACATTATCTGTTTGTATGAACTGCTGATAAAAAGAAAAATCTTGACTCGGAGCGCCGGCAATTACAAATTGATAGTCTTTAAAATCATCAACCACAGAAAGCATTACAGATAACATTTTTATAATTTCTTGCTTTCTACTTCCAGGTAATAAGGCAATAATTTTTTTATCACCTAAATTATTTTCTTTTCTAAAAACAGTTTCATCAACTTGTTGCCTATCTGCAATGGCATCAATTAAAGGATGACCCACAAAATTAACTTCGAAATTGTGTTTGGCATAAAACTCTTTTTCAAAAGGCAGAATTACATTCATCATATCTACATCTCTCTTGATCTTTTCTACTCTGCTAGATCTCGATGCCCAAACTTGTGGAGAAATATAGTAATTAGTTCTAAACCCTTGTTGTTTTGCCCACTTTGCGATGCGTAAATTAAATCCAGAATAATCAATAAACACAATTACATCTGGCTGAAAGTCTTCGATATCTTTTTTACAAAAGGCTATGTTTTTAAATATGGTTGGAATGTTTGCAAGCACTTCTACAAAACCCATAAAAGCCAATTCTTTATAATGTTTTACCAACATTGCTCCAGCATTTTCCATTAAATCTCCACCCCAACATCTAATATTTGCATTTTCATCTTGAGTAAACAATGCTTTTATTAAGTTAGAACCGTGTAAATCTCCTGATGCTTCTCCGGCAATAATGTAGTATTTCATTCTATTTATTAAGAATTGTATCTAAAACAACTTTATAACAAAGGTAGTAAATGCAATCAAAATTGTTGTAAATAAAACACCTCTTGCTCTATAATCCTGTTTCTTCTTGATGTAGATAAAGAATACAAATAAATTTGGAACAGCTGCCAAAGTTACTATTTTACCAATTAAGCCTTTTTCATTTATCGCATTTAGCGTTTCTTGAAAATTAAATATTGAGAAAAATTCGATATAGATAAAAAGAGCTGAAAGTGTTGCAAATACTGAAACTAAAACTCCAATTAGAAATTCCTTTTTTATAAATCCCATGAATTTAATTTTTGTATCATGTGATGTGCAGTCATGTCAAACTGAACAGGCACCACAGAAACATATCCATTATTTAATGCCCAAATGTCTGTATCTTCTCCTTTGTCTTTACAAACAAACTCACCTGATAACCAATAATATTCTTTTCCATTTGGACTCGTTCTTTTGTCAAAATTTTCTTGCCAATTTCCGTTTGCTTGTCTGCAAATTTTAATCCCTTTAATTTCGTTTTCGGGTAATTTCGGAATGTTCACATTTAAAACGGTGCCGTCAGAAAGTCCATTTTTTAAAACACTTAACGCTATCTCTTTTACGTACTTTTTTGAAGCTTTAAAATCTGCGTGCCAATTAAAATCTAACAATGAAAAACCTATTGCAGGAACACCTTCAATTCCCGCCTCAACAGCAGCACTCATAGTACCTGAGTAAATAACATTGATCGATGAATTTGATCCGTGGTTAATTCCAGAAACACATAAATCTGGCTTTCTATTTAAAATATTATTTACTGCCATTTTTACGCAATCTGCAGGTGTTCCAGAGCAACTGTATTCAATTTGCGGTCCCTCATCAACTGTAATAGAATTACAATGCAAAACACTATCTACTGTAATTGCGTGCCCCATTCCACTTTGCGGACTATCGGGTGCAACTACAAAAACATCTCCAATTTCATTCATCACTTCTATTAAAGTTCGAATTCCAGGAGCTGTTATTCCATCATCATTTGTAACTAAAATTAAAGGTTTTTTTTTCATATCTGTATTTTTAATGGCAACAAATGTACCATAAATTTACTTTCTTTTATAGGATCCGTTTTTAACATTTTGTAAACAGAATAGCGTTGGTTTTTTAAGTAACATTGTACTCGTTAAATTACATCTATAATGAATAAAATTGGCGCATTATTATTTACTGCAAGTATTCTTATTTCATCTTTAAATATACATTCACAAAACTCAAAACAGGCACCTTGTTCTTCTAAAGAATACAAACAATTTGATTTTTGGCTCGGAAATTGGGAAGTTTTTGATGTGAAAAATAAATTAATTGGAACCAATAGAATTATAAAAATGCCAAATGCTTGCGCAATTCAAGAAAACTGGGCTAGCATCCCTGGACCAAGTCTTGGAACTAGTTATAATTATTACAATGCTAAAGATAAAAGCTGGAATCAACTTTGGATTGATAACACTGAGGGTTCCTTAGAACTAAAAGGTAAGAAAATAAATAATAAAATGATTTTAAAAAGTACTTTGGTAACCGGTGAAAAGGGTGCTTTTTATAATCAAATTACGTGGACAGACCATTTAGATGGAACGGTTCAACAATTATGGGAGTTAAAAGACAAAAACAACAACGTCGTAAAAGAAGTTTTTAGAGGTACCTACAAGAAAAAAACAAATTAGGTTTATCAATAAATTTGATATAATTTTAGTAGTTTGCAGATAAGCAATTTAAAAGAAAATAAAGAAAAACATGAAGAGAGTTTATAAATTTATCATTCCGTTTGTAGCATTTTTTATAGTGCTAACAAGTTTTACTACTAATCCAGTAAAAAATGATCCCGACAAAGACAAAGTTTTAATTTCTGTAATTAATTACATGCTTACCAATGGTCATTATTTACCTAAAGATTTAGATGATGATTTTTCTGAACACGTTTTTAAGAGTTTTACCGAAGGCTTAGATCCTTCTAAAAGATATTTCACACAAGAAGATATTAATGATTTTTCTAGATTTAAATATTTAATAGACAATCAACTTAAAAAATCGGATTTAACTTTTTATAATTTGGTGTATAGCCGGTTTACAGAAAAAATAAAATCTGCAAAAAAATATTATGGAGAAATTTTAGCACAACCTTTTAATTTTAATAAAAGAGAAACGATTAATATTGATTACAAAAAAGCTCCTTTTCCAAAAAACGAAAACGAATTGATTGACAATTGGAGAAAACAATTGAAGCTAAATACACTCGGTAGAATTCAAGAAAAACAAGATTTAGAAACAGAAAAAGCAAAAGACAATAAGGATTTTAAAAAATCCTCTTTTGAAACATTAGAAGCAGCCGCAAGAAAAGAAGTGTTGAAAAATATGGATGAATTGTACATTCGTATAGAAGAATTGGAAAATTCTGATTGGTTTTCTACCTTTTTGAATAGTGTTATTAGTGGATTTGACCCACACTCTACCTACATGGCTCCAAATGTTAAAGAACGTTTTGATGTTGATATGTCTGGTAAAATTGAAGGAATTGGTGCTCGATTACAAAAAAAAGGAATTTATACACACATTTTTGAAGTTGTTTCTGGCGGACCAGCATGGAAACAAGGTGAATTGGAAGAAGGTGACATCATTTTAAAAGTTGCTCAAGCAGATGAAGAACCTTTAGATATTGTTGGTATGCGTTTAGATGATGCCATTAAATTTATCAAAGGAAAAAAAGGAACAGAAGTTCGATTAACTGTTAAGAAAAAATTAGACAATTCTATTCGTGTTATTTCTATTATAAGAGATATTGTAAACCTAGATGAAACTTTTGTAAAATCTAGTGTGGTTCAAAAGAACGGTAAAAAATATGGTGTTATCAACTTACCAAAATTTTACATAGATTTTAGCGACAAAAACTTTAGAGATTCTGCAAAAGACATGGAAAAAGAAATTGCAAATCTAAAGAAAGAAAATGTAGAGGGTTTATTAATTGATTTAAGAAACAATGGTGGTGGCTCATTAAAAACTGCTATTGAAATTGCTGGTTTATTTATTAGCGAAGGACCCGTTGTTCAAGTAAAATATAGAGGAGAAAAAGCAAGAGTACAGAATGACAAAGACCCTAAAATACAATGGAATGGTCCTTTAGTAGTTTTAGTAAATGAATTATCTGCTTCTGCATCAGAAATTTTTGCTGCAGCCATGCAAGATTATAACAGAGCTGTTATTATCGGAGGAAATCAAACGTATGGTAAAGGAACTGTTCAGAATATTTTACCCATCAATCAATTTTATCCAGATTATAAAGAAGACTTAGGATTCTTAAAAATGACCATTCAAAAATTTTATAGAGTTAATGGTGGTTCTACACAAAAAGAAGGTGTATACTCTGATATTGCAATGCCAGATAGATATAGTTACATGAAATATGGAGAAAGAGATCTAGAAGGGGCTTTGGCTTGGGATAAAGTTCCAAAAGCGAATTATACTCCTGTAAATTCTTATGAAAACTTTAGTGATGTTGTAAATAATAGCAAAGAGAGAATTATGCAAAACCCTAATTTCTCTTTAATCAATGAGTATGCAAAATGGTTGAAAAAAAGTCAAGATGACACAACCTATTCTTTGAATTTTAAACAGTTTACCAAAGAAGCTAAAAAACATCAAAAGGAAGGAGAACAATTTAAATCTGTATTTAAATTTAATTCAGATTTAAAGTTTACATCGCCACAAAGTGAGCTTCCTCTAATAAAAAATGATGTTATAGATGGAGACAAAAGAACTGCTTGGCACCAAAATTTAGCGAAAGACATTTATATTAATGAAGCTTTAAATGTGTTGAGTGAATTGAAAATGAGAAATCTGAATCATATCGTTAAAAATTAAGGTTTCACTTTTATGGAATTCAACGTAACATTCAAAACAAAATGGGCAGATTTTGATGCAAACAGACATATGCGTCATACTGCATATAACGATTATGCTGCAGAAGTTAGAGTTCGATACTTTAAAGAACAAGGAATGTCTATAGAAGATTTTGCAAAAGAAAATTTAGGCCCCATTTTATTTAAAGAAGAAACTTCTTTTTACAAAGAAATTCATATGGGTGAAGACATCACTGTAAATCTTACTTTAAAAGCACTCTCAAATAAATTAGAACGATGGAAACTACAGCATCAACTCTTTAATAAAGCTGGTAAATTAGCAGCTCAAGTAAATGTGTATGGTGCATGGATAGATTTACACAAAAGAAAACTGGCTACGCCTTCAAAAAAATTTAAAAACTTATTTTCCTCTTTAGACAAAACGGAAGATTTTGAAGAAATTGTTTTAAAAAAGTAAACGTTAAAAAAAGCTTAATATTTCCAACTTCATAGAACAACAAATAGGTTTGTATAGAGAATTCTATATCTTTAAAGCTAATTCATTTTAGTTAATTTAACCAAACGTTATTATGTTCTACAAAAAACAAGCAATTACCCTTTTTTCTGGGCTGCTTTTTTGCTTTACTACAATACAAATTTCGGCACAAACCGATTACAGTAATTATAGCAAATTCTCTCAAAGACTTAAAACATTACAAAGTCAAAATTCATCCAATTCCAAATTAGAAACACTTACAACAACAGTTGGTGGACATAAAATTTGGACATTGACTTTATCTAAAGGAGATGCTAAAAACAAACCAGCAATAGCCATTTTAAGCGGTGTTGATGGCATGCATATTTTAGGTCCAGAAATGGCACTTCAAATTGCAGAAAATATTTTAAAAAATTATGCGGATGTTTTAGAGAAAACGACATTTTACATTTTTCCTAACATGAGTCCAAATGCTACAGAAAATTACTTCTCTGCATTAAAACATGGAAACAATGGAAATGCAAAAAGTACAGATGATGATAGAGATGGCGAATTTAATGAAGATCCTTTTGATGATTTAAACAAAGATGGCATCATTACATTTATGAGAATTGAAGATCCAACAGGAAACTATATTCTGCATAAAGATGATAACAGAATTCTTGTTAAAGCTAACAAAAATAAAGGTGAAGTTGGAAAATACAAGTTCTTAACAGAAGGAATTGATAATGATAAAGATGGGAACTTTAATGAAGATGGTAAAGGCGGAATTGTATTCAACAAAAACTTTAGTTATAAGTATCCTTATTTCAAACCGGGCGCTGGAGAACATCCAGTTTCTGAAAAAGAAAACAGAGCTTTGTTAGATTACTTATATGAACAATGGAACATCTTTACAATTGTTACATTAGGTCCAGAAAACAATCTTTCTTCTCCATTAAAATACAATGCTGCAGGAGCAAAAAAGAGAGTTGTATCTAGCATTTTAAAAGAGGATGCCGCTTTAAACAAATTTATTTCTGACAAGTACAATAAAATCACTGGCACTAAAGACGCACCTGTTTCTACTGGAAAAGGCGGAGATTTCTTTCAATGGTCTTATTTCCATTTTGGTAAGTTAGCCTTGGCAACTCCAGGTTGGTGGGTTCCAAAAGTAAAAGACGCAGATAAAAAATCAGCAAAAAACAGCTCTATAAATTATTTAAATTGGGCTAAACAAGAAAACATTAGCAATGCTTTTGTTGATTGGAAACCAATCAACCATCCCGATTTTCCAAATCAGAAAGTAGAAGTTGGCGGAATTCCACCATACAAAATGATAAATCCTCCTTATAATATGGTTGCAGATATCAGTAAAAAGCATACCGATTTCATTCTTGAATTAGCAAAAATACAGCCAAGAATTGTGCTTCAAAACCTTACTTCTGAAGCATTAGGAAATGATATAACTAGAATTTCTGTAGATGTACACAATCAAGGTTTATTACCAACTCATACAGAAATGGGAAAAAAATCTAGATGGCTTCGTAAAATTAAAGTTGCACTGAAGCTCACTAAAAATCAACAAATTATTAGTGGAAGAGAAATTACATTGGTTGATAGTATTGATGGTGATACCAGTCAAAAATTTTCTTGGTTAATTAAAGGAAAAGGAAACATTACCATTGAAGCAGGTACTTCACACACAGGTATTGATTCAGCAACAGTTAAATTAAAATAAAAAATTAGAAAACATGAAAATCAACAAAAATATATTCAAATCATTGTTGCTAGTATTTTTATTTCCATTAGCAATTGGTGCACAAAATAGTACTGAAATTTTTAGAGCGGCGGGATCACCTCACAATCCTAAAGTTCAAATTTCTTTTAACAGATATTATACTTCAGAGGGTCTGGCTGCTTTAGGTAAAAAAATTGCAGATGCGCATCCAAATTTAGTTAAGAGACAATCTATTGGTAAATCTGCCTTAGGTAGAGACATTTGGATGCTCGCAATTACAAATTACAAGAAAGGAAATGCAGATAGAAAACCTGCCTTTTATGTGGATGGAAACATTCATTCAAATGAAATTCAAGGAGGAGAAATTTGTATGTATACCGCATGGTATCTTACAGAAAATTTTAACAATAACGAGTACATTACCAACATGTTAAACGATCGTGTGTTTTATATTGTACCTACCATCAATCCAGATGCGAGAAATGATTTTATGAAAGAACCAAACACAGGAAGTAGCCCAAGGTCTGGTATGATTGCCCTTGATGATGATAGAGATGGTAAATTTGATGAAGATGGCTATGATGACATCAATGGTGATGGTTCTATTACAAGAATGAGAAGAAAAAGTGCTCATGGAAATTACATAGTAGATCCACAAGATCCTAGAAAAATGATTCTTATTGGTCCTGATGACATCGTTACCACGCAGCGTTACGAATATTTAGGCAACGAGGGAATAGACAATGATGGAGATGGAAGAATAAATGAAGATTCTCATGGTTATTACGATCCGAATAGAGACTGGGGTTGGAAATGGCAGCCAGATTATGTGCAACGTGGCGCATACAAGCACCCATTTTCTTTACCAGAAACAAGAGCCGTTGCAGACTTTGTGTTAGCACATCCAAATATTGCGGGTGCTCAAAGTTTTCATAATTCTGGTGGAATGATTCTACGTGGTCCTGGAGCGCAAGAAGATTTAGCTACCTATAACAGAGCAGATATTCGTATCTATGATGCCATTGGTAAGAAAGGAGAAAAAATGTTACCAGGTTATCGTTATTTAACGGTGTATAAAGATTTATATTCTGTGTTTGGCGGTGAGCTAGATTGGTTCTATGGAAGTAGAGGGATTTACACTTTTACCAATGAAATATTTACCTCTTTTGCCTACTATAAAAAGAATGGCGGAGGCAGAAACCAAACCTATGATTTTGACAAAGAATTATTAATGGGTGATGCTTTTACTCCTTGGAAAGAATTTGATCACCCAACATATGGAAAAATAGAAATTGGTGGATTTAAAAAGAATTTTGGTAGAGCAACGCCTGGATTTATGTTAGAAGAGGAAGCACACAGAAATATGGCTTTTACTTTTTATCATGCCTATCACATGCCTAATTTATCGATTACAGACATTGCTGAAAAGAAATTAAGTGGTGGATTAAAAGAAGTTACTGTTACCATTAAAAATGATCGTTTAATGCCAACGCATGCAAGTCAAGATTTAAAATACAACATTACAAGACCAGATTACGTTAGTATTTCTGGGGCGAATGTTGTGGCAGGAATGTTGGTTACTGATGATGATTTTAATGTAACAGAAGAACAAAAGATGAATCCAGCTAAAATGAGAGTGAGAAATATTCCTGGTAATGGTGTTGTGAAAGTTCGCTGGATTGTAAAAGGAAATTCAAAGTTTACGATTACAGTTGACAGTGAAAAAGGTGGAGTAGTTTCTAAAAGAAGTAAATAAAAATAAAATAGTTATATCATGAAAAAAAGCATTCTCTTTTTATTTGTAGTTCTAGCTAGCACACAAGTAAATGCTCAAAAAACTGACAAAGAACAAGTTACCAAAGCATGTATGAATTATTTAGAAGGTTTTTATGAAGGCGATACTGCTAAATTAAAAACATCTTTAAATTCTACATTACATAAGTTTGGTTTTTGGAAATCTAAAAAAACTAATAAATACGGTGAAGCAGATTACATGACTTTTGAAGCTGCAATAAAATATGCAGAGAATGTTAAGGCTAAAAAAAGTTTTCCTCCAAAGAATGCACCTAAAAAAGTAGAAGTGTTAGATATAATGGACAAAATTGCTTCTGCTAAAGTTACTGCTTGGTGGGGAGTTGATTATATTTTATTATCCAAACATGATTCTGGTTGGAAAATAGAACAAGTACTATGGCAGGGTCCATTGCCTAGGCCTTCTAAATAAAAAAAAGCTCCTCGATTGAGGAGCTTTTTTTATGTCTTAATACCAGCGTTTCTTTTTCTTTTTAGAAGCTTCAGATTTTCTTCCTTTTCGATACTTACTAGCATCTGGAGATTTGTGAACTTCTGGTTTTGCTTTTGGATCTAACGGATATGGATGATCATCTATCACATCCAATTGCTTGTTGATTAATTTTTGAATGGCAATCACATAATTTTTCTCATCTGCAGAACAAAATGAAAATGCAGCTCCTTCTTTTCCTGCTCTACCCGTTCTACCAATTCTATGCACATAGGTTTCTGGCACATTCGAAATGTCAAAATTAATAACAGCATCAATATTTTCAACATCAATTCCTCGTGCGGCAACATCGGTTGCAATTAGAATAGAAACTTCTCCTTTTTTAAATTTTAGCAATGCTAATTGACGTAAATCTTGAGATTTATCACCATGAATGCTATCAACTTTACAGCCATTTCTTAACAAGGTTTTCTCTAATTTATTAACACCATATTTCGTTCTTCTAAAAATAATGACACTCCCTTTTATAGAGTTTCTAAGGAGGTGTAAACACAATTCTATTTTTTTAGGTTTTGGAACATAAAACAATAATTGATGTACCCCTTTTACGGTTGAAGATGTTGGAGCAACCTCAATTTTAACAGAATCTTTTAAGATGGTCTTTGCCAACTCCACCACTTTAAAAGGCATGGTAGCAGAGAACAATAAAGTTTGTTTTTGTTGATGACACAAGCGTTCAATTTTCTTCACATCATCAATAAAACCCATATCTAACATCAAATCAGCCTCATCTAAAACTAAGGTTTCTATAAAATCTAAGTTCACTAAATTTTGTTTGTGCAAATCTAACAACCTGCCGGGAGTAGCAATCAAAATATCGACTCCTTTTCGCAACATGTCTTTTTGAGGTTCGATTGATATTCCTCCAAAAACAATGCCCGTTCTTAAGTTAGTGTATTTGCTGTAAATGGTAAAATTTTCTTCTATTTGTGAAGCCAATTCTCTAGTTGGACTAATAATCAATGCTCTAATCTTCTTTCCTTTTTTAGAAGCATCTTGTTTGTCAAAAAGTTGTTGCAAAATAGGCAATGCAAACGCAGCGGTTTTACCAGTTCCAGTTTGCGCAGAAACAATGACATCTTTCTTGTCAATAACTAACGGAATTGCCTGTTCTTGCACCAATGTTGGATGTTCGTATCCATGTTCAGTGATTGCTCTTACAATGGGTTTGTTAAGTCCTAAATCTTTAAACTGCATATATCTTAAAAATAATGCATAAAGATACTCTAAAAAGTAGTATAAAGTAAGAAATGTCTAATCGAGCGGATTCGAGATGTAATTAAAAAGTCAATCACTAAATAAGTTCTCGACTCCGCTCGAACAGACAATTAAAAAGTTTTCTCTTTTAATAAAATAAGTGATTTATTTTCTATCACCTAATATTCTTAGCAATAATAAAAACAGGTTGATAAAATCTAAGTACAACATTAAGGCACCAACAATAGCGCTTTTAGATTCTTCTTCAGAACCAACTTCAGAAGCAACACTCATTCTTTTAATTTTCTGAGTATCGTATGCTGTTAATCCAACAAAAATAAAAACACCTGCATAGGTAATCAACCAATACATCATTTCACTTTGCATAAAAAAGTTCACCACAGAAGCGATGATAATTCCGATTAACGCCATAAATAATAGATTACCCCAAGAGGTCAAATCTTTTTTAGTATAATAGCCATAAATACTCATGATGGCAAACGTACCAGCAGTTACAAAAAAGGTGCTTGCAATAGATGCACTTGTATAGGCTAAAAACACTACGGATAATGTCAATCCATTTAATGCGGCATAGCCAGTAAAAATAATTCCTGCAGTTTGGGCTGACATTCTTTTAATCATTGAGATTAAATAACCAACCAAAAATATTTCTCCAATAATTAACCCAAAAAATAACAATTGATTTGTAACTATTGAATATATTAATTCTGGTGTTGATGCAACCCACATAGCTATCACTCCTGTAATTGCTAGACCTCCAGACATCCAAGTATATACTTTTGACATAAAAGCAGCTTGAATGGTTTGTACTTGTTCGTTTGTATAATTTCTAATTTCCATTTTTAAATTTCTTTTCTGTAAAAATAAAAAAAAGAGCTATTAAAAAATAGCTCTTCTCGTTAAATCTTTAATAATTTATTTTTTAAATAAACCTGCTACAAATAATACCACTGCTGCGCCAATTACACCTGTAATTAAATCGCCAACAATACCATCCATTATTGAAATCCCAAGAACTCCAAAGATCCATCCACCAACAGCACCTCCAACAATACCTAAAATCATATTAATTAAAAAGCCGAAACCTCCGCCTTTCATTAATTTACCAGCAAGAAAACCTGCTAATGCTCCAATTAAAATTGCGTACAACATACTATAAATTTTTTAGTTAGTAATTCTTAAATTTTCTAATTTATTTATTATCAAATACTTAACCTAAAACTGAGTTATTAACAGAGATATTAAAAATCACAAAACACTACCAGAAGAAAGAAATTCTATAGAGAGCATTCCTTTTTTCCTACCCTCTTTTTACTAATCTATATTAATCTAAATGCAAAGGTGAAATCATAATATGTGCCCGATGAGTTCCTGGATTCATAATCCAAGGATGGTTTGGAGCTATTGGTGATGTTGGCAAACCAGTAGACGCTGAAGTTGCCCAAGGCATATAAACCACATAACGAAAGCGTGCCCCATCAACCATTGAAGTTTCAGGATCATACTGTGTGTTATTTCCAAAATAAATATGTAATGTAGCTCCTGTAGGGATATTTAATTTTCCTGATTTCATTTCTGCTCCACGAATAGCAAAAATTTCTTGCATGTTTTTTCCTTCTGCCCTTAAGGCTCTTCCTCTTGCCATAAAAGGTTCAAGACCTTTGTGATAACAAGCAGCATTAAATCCATCTTTTTTAGGGTCATCAACTAACACAATAAATTCATTAGTCCCTTCTCTAAACGTTACAAATTCACCAGCCATATTATAACCAATAACCTTAGCTCCTGCTCTACTTTCTTCTGGTGCAGCCATTAATGCTGTTGCCATTAAAGCGGCATCGGTATCAATCTTTTTTAATTGTTTCTTTATGGGAGTAGCATCTATAACAGTGGTTTCTTGTTTTGCCTTTTTAGTGTTGTTTGAAGAATTACAAGAAATCAACATTCCTGCAAAAACAATTGCTGTGATAATACGTTTCATATTTTTCATTTTAAATCATTGCTTATTGACATATTCTATTAAATACGAAGATACTAAAATAAGAAGTAGTGCTATTTTATAGAGGTTGGATTTAATTGAAAAGAAAAAAGCTCCTCGTTTTCCGAAGAGCTTCTACTTTTGTACAGGCGGAGAGACTCGAACTCTCACACCTTGCGGCACTAGATCCTAAGTCTAGCGTGTCTACCAATTCCACCACGCCTGCTTAATCAGCAGGTAAACCTGCAACTTATCCGATAATATCGGGGTGCAAATATAAACATTACTAATAAATTGCAAAGAAGTTCTTTACAATTTTTAGTATTTTTGGGTTTCATCAAAAAACAATCATGCAAAACATTAAAAACTATATCGAATCGAACAAGGCACGTTTCATCAACGAATTAATAGAAATTCTTAAAATGCCTTCTGTAAGTGCAGATCCTGCATTCAATCAAGATGTGCTAAACACCTCTGAAGCTGTAAAAGAATTCTTAGAAAAAGCAGGATGTGACCATGTAGAAATTTGTGAAACTCCAGGATACCCAATTGTATATGGAGAAAAAATTATTGACCCAAGTTTACCAACTATTTTGGTTTATGGGCATTACGATGTGCAACCAGCAGATCCAATTGAATTATGGGATTCTCCACCTTTTGAACCAGTTATTAAAACCACAGAAATTCACCCAGAAGGAGCTATTTTTGCACGGGGTGCTTGTGATGATAAAGGGCAAATGTTTATGCATGTAAAAGCCTTAGAATACATGACATCTACAGGAAATTTACCTTGCAATGTAAAGTTTATGATTGAAGGTGAAGAAGAAGTGGGTTCTGAGAGTTTAGGATGGTTTGTAGAACGCAATCAAGAAAAATTAGCCAATGATGTTATTTTAATTTCTGATACGGGTATGATTGCCAATGACATTCCGTCTATTACAACCGGATTGCGAGGTTTAAGTTATGTGCAAGTTGAAGTAACTGGACCGAATAGAGATTTACATTCTGGTTTGTATGGTGGCGCCGTTGCAAATCCAATTAATGTGTTGACAAAAATGATTGCTTCTTTGCACGATGAAAACAATCATATAACAATTCCTGGATTTTATGATAATGTAGAAGAACTATCGACAGAAGAAAGAGCAGAAATGGCAAAAGCGCCATTTTCTTTAGACAATTATAAAAAAGCCTTAAATATTGATGCTGTGTATGGTGAGAAAGGCTATTCTACCAATGAACGTAACTCGATTAGACCAACCTTAGATGTAAACGGAATTTGGGGTGGCTATATTGGTGAAGGTGCAAAAACGGTGATTGCTTCTAAAGCTTTTGCAAAAATTTCGATGCGTTTAGTTCCAAATCAAGATTGGAAAGAAATTACCGAATTGTTTAAAAAACACTTTGAAAGCATTGCGCCTGCTGGCGTTACTGTAGAGGTAAAACCACATCATGGCGGACAAGGATATGTAACTCCGATTGACAATATTGGCTATCAAGCGGCAAGCAAAGCTTATGAAGCTACTTTTGGCAAAGCTCCAATTCCGCAACGAAGTGGTGGCTCTATTCCGATTGTTGCCTTGTTTGAAAAAGAATTGAAAAGCAAAACTATTTTAATGGGCTTTGGATTAGATTCTGATGCCATTCATTCGCCAAATGAGCATTTCGGAATTTTCAATTACCTAAAAGGAATCGAAACCATTCCGCTATTTTATAAATACTTTACCGAATTGAAAACTAAATAATTAACTGTTTTTTAACTCTACACACTAGTAAAATCAAATACTTTTATACAAACTAATTAAAACTCAACCAATGAAAAATTTACTTCAAAAAGCAAGTTTGTTATCTCTAACAGTACTGCTTTTAATGGCTTGTGCCACTTCTACAGAAAAGAAGCAACGCACTGCAGATGATTATAAAAATGCAACCAAGTATATGCAACGCAGTTGGTACGGAATGGTTCATAATCAAATTAATTCTCAAAATTGGACTAGCGATGACGTGCTTGTATATTCTAAAACAACAAAAAACGGAACTGAATATGTTTCTGTTAATGCCAATACAAAAGAGAAAACTACCTTAACGGATTATAAAGCTCCTAAAGCTACCTCTAAGTATGCAAAGCCAACTAGAAATGAACACGTTTCTCCAAACGGAAAATTAGCTGCATATATTGATAATTACAATTTATGGGTTCGTGATTTATCAACCAATAAAAAAAACCAATTAACATTTGATGGAAAAAAAGATTATGGATATGCAACTAATAATGCTGGTTGGACTAAAGGTGACAACGCTGTTTTAAAATGGTCTCCAAACTCTGATAAAATTGCAACGTTTCAACAAGACGCTAGAGGTGTTGGAGAAATGTATTTAACTACTACCAATGTAGGGCATCCAAAACTTGAAGCATGGAAACATCCACTACCAGGAGATAAAACTATTTTCACCATAGAACGTGTAATTATTCATTTAGGAGCAAGACCAAAAATGGTGCGTTTAAAAATGGGTAAAGACTTCCAAAGAGGAACTACAACAGATCATATTGCTGGTCGTGGTGGTGTTTTATTAGATGCTCAATGGAGTAAAGATGGATCTAAATTTGCTTTTGTTTCTAGTTCTAGAGATCATAAAGAAGCTCATTTACAAATTGCTGATGCAAAAACGGGTAAAGTAAGTTCTATTCATAAAGAAGTTGTTGACACGTATTATGAATCTGGAGTGAGAGCTGAAAACTGGAGAGTTTTATTTGATTCAAACGAATTTATTTGGTATTCTGAGAAATCAGATTGGGGACATATGTATTTATATGATTTAAACACGAAACAATTAAAAAACCAGATTACTACTGGTAATTGGTTGGTAAAACAAATTAGACATGTAGATGAAAAGTCAAGAGAAATTTTCTTTACTGCTGGAGGAAAAGAAGAAGGAAACCCATATCATGATTACTTTTACAAAGTAGGTTTTGATGGAAAAGGAATGACCAATTTAACTCCGGATAAAGGGCATCATTCAGTTAATTTTTCTCCTAACATGGACTATTTTGTTGAAACCTATTCTATGAGTGACACTCCCCCTGTTTCAGTATTAAGAAATAGAAATGGTGAAAAAATTACAGATTTAGAAACTGCAGACATTACTGAATTAAAAGCACAAGGATATAAAAATCCGATTGAATTTAATGTAAAAGCAAGAGACAATAAAACCGATTTGTATGGTGTACTATTTACACCTAGCAATTATAATGAAAATGAAAAATATCCTGTTTTAAATTATATCTATCCAGGACCACAATCTGGAAGTGTAGGCAATTATGGATTTAGACCCGTATGGAGAGATTTTCAAGCCGTAGCAGAATTAGGTTTTGTAGTAGTTGCAGTTGATGCACAAGGAACGCCTGGAAGATCAAAATCTTTTCATGATTTCTATTATGGAAACATGGGTGATAACGGAATTCCTGATAATATTGCTGCAATAAAACAATTGGCACAGCAGTACAAAGGAATGGACATAGAGCGTGTTGGAATATGGGGGCATTCTGGTGGTGGATTTGCTTCTACAAGAGCCCTTTTTGCATATCCAGATTTCTATGATGTTGCTGTTTCAGGAGCAGGAAATCACGATAACAGAAACTATGAGGCAGATTGGGGAGAAAAATGGCAAGGTTTGTTAGTTGAAGGAAACATGGAAGGAAAAGGAGATGGAACAACAAATTATGACAATCAAGCAAACCAATTGATTGCAGGTAATTTAAAAGGAAAGTTATTAATAACTCATGGTTCTATTGACAACAACGTCCCACCTTCTAACACCATGTTAGTGGTTGAAGCATTGATTAAAGCCAATAAAGATTTTGATATGATTTTATTTCCAAATAAGAGGCATGGCTATGGAGATATGACAAACTACATGACAAGAAAACGTTGGGACTACTTTATTACACATTTGCGTAATGAAGTTCCGCCAAAAGAATTTGATTTAGCAAATTTTAATTAATAAAAAAGCCGCTCAGATGAGCGGCTTTTTTATTAATTGTCACATTGAGTTTTAGATTATTAGTTCTCGACTCCGCTCGAACAGACAATAAGATGTTTTATTTTATAAAATACGCTTTCTTAATATAATCTACTTTTGGAAATTTTTCTCTTAAATATGTATTTCCAAACTTTGCTATTGAGTCTTGCTTTCTTCCTAATCTATCACCGTAACCATCATAAAATTTTAAAACATTTTCTTTCCCTGCAATTACTTTAGCAATTACCGGAAAACCAGTAACTCCTGGTCCTTTATAAGTATCTAAACGGTGATTGTCTTTTAAATTGATATACAATTGATTGGACCTTGTATTTGCACCTCCTCTAGCAAATGAAATTGACATCGCTTCGTTTTTGGCAAGTACTGGTTCGTCATCAATCTTATTGTCTCTCCAACGGTTATTGATAATACTATCGTTATGAATACCGAATTGCGCTACAAAATTGGGCACCACTCTAAAAATAGCAACATCATCATAATAACTATATTTAATCAATTGATACAATCTATCAACCCCTTTAGGAGACCAATCTCTTCTAGCTACAATATCAAAATTACCTTGGGTAGTTTCAAAACGCGCTTTAAACGTATTTGGTGCTTCAGCCTTTAACCATTTTTGATTGAATTTCTTTGGAGCACAAGACGCTATTAGAACGATACTTACTAAGAATAGTATTTTCTTCATTTTATAAATTTTTGTTGGTTTAATTTTTGATTTGAACAAATGTATGAAAAAGAAATTTTTAAAAACATACCTCCAACTCCACCTCAAAAAAAAATAATACTTTAAAGCCGCTCAAATGAGTGACTTTTTTGTGTAACATTTTATCATAACAAGCGTTCTAATAGCATACGAATGTTACTTCGAGTGATTTTGGACTTTAGGAGAAAATTGTATCGAGAATTTATTAAAAGGTTCTCGATACAAATTTTTTCGTTCCTCATAAATTTACTCGAACTGACAAAAAACAACTACTATGTTAAAACGATTTTTTCTTACCTGCTCTGGTGTAGATACCACTATTATTTCTAATTGCTCAAACGGAGAACAAAACAAATATGTCGGAATTGGCGCTACAGTTTTCTTTACTGCTGTAATGGCTTTTATTGCTTCTAGTTAAGCTTTATACACCGTTTTTGACAATTATTTTATTGCCGCCATTTTCGGATTGATTTGGGGATTATTAATTTTTAATTTAGATCGATTTATCGTTTCAACCATTAAAAAAAGAAACAATAAATGGAAAGAAATAGCACAAGCAACTCCAAGAATTATCTTGGCTATTATTATTGCAGTGGTAATTTCTAAACCATTGGAATTGAAATTATTTGAGAAAGAAATCAATCAGTTGTTATTAACAGAAAAAAACCAAATGACACTGGATAATAAAGCTCAGTTTGCGCAACAATTTACTCCAGAAATTAAGCAAACAAATCAAGAAATAGCTGCGTTAAAAAACGAAATTTCTGTCAAAGAAAAAGAAACAGATGCTTTATACGAAACCCACATTTCAGAAGCTGAAGGCAGAAAAGGAACTTTACTAATAGGTAAAGGACCCGTATATGCTGAGAAAAGACAAAAACACGATGTTGCGTTAGCAGAATTAAAACAATTAAAGATTGCGAATAACAATAAAATTCAGGTTAAAGAAGCATATTTAGCTAATTTAGTAACAGCACAAAAAAATCAAGAAGTTAAAACGCAGCCATTATCACAAATTTTGATGGGTTAATGGCTCGAGTTAACGCCCTAGGAAAACTACCTTTTATTCCTTCATTTTTTATTTTCTTATTGTTTTTAGCAATAGAAACTTCTCCAATTTTTGCAAAATTAATCGCTCCGAAAGGAGAATTTGATTATAAATTAGAAGATGAAGAATCAGCTATTAAAAATTGGGTTGCTCAAAAAGTAAATCAACGAGATGAAATGTTACATACAGATATCATCATCAACAAGAAAGTATACGATGACATTTCTGAAGAAGAAGAACTCTATAACTATAAAAGAAAAAAAGCAAGAGAATTAATGCAATTGCAAGCCGATGCTTTTTACAAAAAGCAGCAAAAAATGTTGTAACGTCATTACGAGTGAAATGAAGTAATCTTTTTATTAATATGAGATTGCTTTAGTCATTCTTCCTTCGCAATGACAATAACTACTCTTTCTCAGACATTTTCTTCACGTAATCTGTAATAATTACAATCTGTGTAGGTCCAACTTTCCCTTCAATATATTTAGCGTTTTCCCTATCCAAAGAAATTCTACGAACCGCTGTACCTTGTTTGGCAACCATGCTTGAACCTTTTACTTTTAAGTCTTTTATTAAAACAACAGAATCTCCTGCCTCTAAAATTGCACCGTTTGCATCTCTGTGAATAATTTTTTCGCTTTCCTCTAAATGATCTCCAGTTTCTTTTGCAAAACGCAAATCATCATCTTCTAAATACATCATATCAAGTAAATCTTGTGGCCAACCTTCTTTTCTTAAACGAGATAGTAGTCTCCAAGCAACTACTTTTACAGCTCTGTGTTCGTTCCACATAGAATCATTTAAACAACGCCAATGATTTGCATCTGTGTTTTCTGGATTGTCAATTTGATCAATACACGTTTCACAAGCTAGTATACTTCCGTCTACTCCACCTCCACCAGTCAACGTAGGTTTGACTTCATAAATGGATAAATTTGTTTTTGAAGTACATAATTCACATTGGTTCCCGCTTCTATCTTGTAATTCTTGTAATAAACTCATGTTGTAATTTTAGTTGTACAAAAGTACATTATTAATTGAAAAACGCTAATTAATTTCTAACGATGTGAACTGAAAAGAATCACCATTAAAAAGTCCTTTATCACTTAATTTTAAAGACGGAATTACCAACAACGCCATAAATGATAAACTCATATAAGGCGCAAGCAACTTGCTTCCCATTTCTTTAGCCATTGTATCTAGTTCTGCATATGCTTTGCCTATTTCTAATGCTGTCTTATCAGACATAATTCCAGCTACTGGCAATGAAACAATTTTTTCTTCGGATTCAGTCACAGCAGAAACTCCCCCTTTATTTTTGATAATTAGATTGACTGCTTTACAAATCATTTCATCAGAAACTCCAACTGCAATAATGTTATGAGAATCGTGCCCAACAGAACTTGCAATTGCACCTTCTTTGATTCCGAAATTTTTGATAAATGCAATTGCTGGTTTTGTGTTTTGATAACGATTAACAACCGTCATTTTTAGCACGTCCTTTTCTGTATTAGAAACTAAGTTTTCGTTTTCAATGAATGAATCAAATTCAATTTCATTGGTCACCAATTCGCCATCCAAAGCTTCAATAACTCGTATCTTTTTTCCAGCTGATTTAAATTCAAAATCAGAAATCTTTTTAAAATCAGTATTAAAATTATTCAACACTTCAAAATCTACTGACTGCACAAAACTCTCTCTGTTTTTAGCAACCAATTCACCATTAATATACGTTTCTAAAACTTTAAATTTTTCTAGATCTTCAACAATAATAAAATCTGCAGCATCATTTTTTTGCAACAAACCAACATCTAATTTATAATGCCTCACAGGATTTACACACGCCACTTGCAACACTTTAAAAACATCAATTCCTTTTGCTACAGCACGTTCACATAGTTGATTGATATGCCCCAACAATAAATCATCTGGATGTTTATCATCTGAACAAAATAGCATGTTTTCATAATGTTCTGGCAATAAATCTATCAAGGCTTCAAAATTTTTGGCTGCACTTCCTTCACGAATAATCACTTTCATTCCTTTTTGTAGCTTTTCTAAGGCTTCGTCATAGGTAAAACACTCATGATCTGTAGAAATTCCTGCTGCTATGTATTTGGTAATATCATCGCCTCGTAAACCTGGAGCATGGCCATCAATGGGTTTGTTATTGTTTTTTGCATGCTGAATTTTTTTCAACACCTCTTCATCATCAAACAACACGCCTGGGTAATTCATCATTTCTGCTAAATAGTTGATGTCTGGGTTTTCCATCATCAATTTTATATCATCAGAATTTATGATAGCTCCAGCACTCTCAAAAGGGGTAGCAGGTACACAAGACGGGGCGCCAAAATTAAATTTTAACGGAACTTTCTTTCCGTTTTCAATCATAAATTCAACGCCTTTTACACCCAAAACATTGGCTATTTCGTGCGGATCTGAAACTGTTGCAACAGTTCCGTGGAGAACGGCAATTTTTGCAAATTCAGACGGAACTAGCATCGAACTTTCAATATGAATATGTGCATCTACAAAACCAGGAAGTATATAATTTTCTACTGTATAATTGACTTCTCTAATTGAATTTATTTTTCCGTTTTTAATGTCAATCTCTCCTTTGAATATTTTTCTATTTTGTATGTCAACAATGTTTCCTTGTACAATCATAAGTTTTTTTTACTGCTTACAAAGCTACAAAGAAAACCTTTTATATAGCGTTGTCTATTGAGCTACAAACAATTACATAATACAATATTAACCAAGTATTCGCATATGTTACGATAAAGCAAGTTAGTATGCTATAATATCTAGAGATTTACTTATTTTTAACTTATGGATAAAATCGAGCAAATTAGTAATGAATTCATTGAGAAAAACACCAATTTTATTGAGTTGATTTCTGAAATTAAAACACATTTTTCTGATGATGCTGTAGTTGTACCTATGCGTCATCATCATGATTTTCCAAATCCAAAAGTGAAATCAGATTCAACATTATTATTAATGCCTGCTTGGAATCCGAGTAAAACAGCTGGTGTAAAAATTGTTACGATAAGTCCAGAAAATGGTCAATTTAACTTGCCTTCAATTCAAGGAACTTATATTTATTTGGACGCCATAAAAGGATCTATCAAAGCAATTTTAGAGGCAAAAAGTTTAACCGCAAAAAGAACGGCAGCTACATCAGCTTTGGCATCCTCTTTTTTATCCAAAAAAAATGCTACTTCATTATTAATGGTAGGCACAGGAGCTTTATCTAAAAATTTAATCAAAGCGCACGCTGCTGTTAGACCTATTACAAAAGTGTATGTCTGGGGGCGAAATTTTGAAAAAGCAAAAGCCATATGTAATGCATTAAAACATGAGAAATTTTCAGTGACTGCGATACAAAAAATCGAAGAAAAAATTTCTGAAGTAGACATTATTTCTTGTGCAACACTATCAAAAGAGCCATTGATTATTGGTAAACATTTAAAACCAGGGCAACATATCGATTTAGTTGGCGCTTATAAAAAAGACATGCGAGAAGCAGATGATGAAGCAATTATGAAAGCGACCGTTTTTATTGATACTTTTCAAGGCGGGTTAAAAGAAAGTGGCGATATTGTAATTCCGTTGCAAAATGGAACACTGCAAGAAGAAGACATCAAAGCAGATTTATTTCAATTGTGTAATCATCAAAAAGATAGACGCTTCTCAGATTCAGAAATTACACTTTTTAAATCAGTTGGACATGCAATAGAGGATTTAGCTGCTGCAAATTATTTTTACAACAAGTTTACACATGAGTAAAACCTATCAAAACATACTTTCAAAAACCAAATTATCTCCCAACAAAGATTGGCTGAAAATTAAAACGATTGACATGCATACTGGTGGCGAACCTTTACGTGTTATTGTTGATGGATTTCCAGAAGTAAAAGGAAATTCCGTCTTAGAATATAGAAGGTATTGCAAAGAAAACTTTGACCATTTAAGAACAGCATTACTTTTTGAACCTCGTGGTCATGCAGATATGTATGGTTGCATTTTAGTGCCCCCAAATGATAATGGTGCAGATTTTGGAATTGTTTTTTTACACAATGAAGGATATTCTACCATGTGTGGACATGCAATCATTGCTATTTCTACTTTAGCAGTTGAAATGAAATGGATTGACGTAAAAGAAGGAGAAAATATTCTTAACATTGATGCTCCTTGTGGCCGAATTACTTCTTTTGCAAATGTGAAAAACGGAAAAGTAACTGGAATTCGTTTTCATTGTGTACCAAGTTTTGTAGTTGGATTAGATAGAACTGTTGATATTGAAGGATTAGGGAAAGTAACCTACGATTTAGCTTATGGAGGTGCCTTTTATGCCTATGTTGACATGGCTAAAAATAATTTTGATTTCGATTTAGGGGTGGATTCTTATAGAATTTTAATTAGTAAAGGAATGGATATTAAACATGCCGTTATGAAAGCTGATAAAGAGATTCTACATCCATATGAAAAGGATTTAAGTTTTTTATATGGAACCATTTTTATAGATAGCAACAAACAAGACTCAGGTGCAGACAGCAGAAATGTATGTGTTTTTGCAGAAGGAGAAGTAGACCGAAGCCCTACAGGATCAGGAGTTTCTGGCAGAATGGCAATTCATAAAGCAAGAAAAGAAATTGATTTTGGAGAAACAATGACCATTGAAAGTATCACAGGTTCCATTTTTAAAGGTTCTGTAATTTCTGAAGAAAATTACGGTCCGTTTACAGCTGTAATTCCGCAAGTTGAAGGAACCGCGCACATTACTGGAATGCATACTTTTATCATTGACCCAGAAGACCCAATTAAAAACGGATTCATACTTAGATAATGAAAAAATCGATTTACATTTTAGTGATGGTTTTCTTTTTTAGTTGTGTTAAAGAACAACAAAAAAACTACTTAAGTTTTAGTGAGAATATTTTAAACTACACAATAACTCCAAAAGAAAAACTTGACAAATCTGGCTTAATGTTTTCTGATCAAGGAGCTTGGTTTTCTTATAGTTTTCCTGACTCTACTAATATTAAAAGTTTTGCAGGTCCATTTCTTTTGACACAACAAAATGGAGTTTGGGCTAGTGCTTCTCTAGTGAATATTGTATTTGACAACGTTAAGTGGAACTCTCATTCTAAAACTAGTTATAATAGTCATTTAGTCCAAGTCTATACATCAAATGAATTAGAGTTAAAACAGGAGTTGGTGTTTTCTTCTGGGCACACAGCAATGATCAATACTACAATAAAAAACATAAGTAGTAAAAGAGTTCCAATAACTTATCATTTTAAAAATGAAAAAATCTTGGCTGACGGATTGAAACTCTCTTCAACAAAAAACATACTACACATAAACTCTACTAAATCTAATGCGCTTGGACATATTATTTTTCCAGAAAACACAAGAATATCAGCAAATGATAGTTTATACACTTCTATAAAAAACAGGGTATATTTAGAACCAAAGGAAGTAAAGGAATTTACTGTTTCGCAAACTTTTATTTTCCCTGAATATTCTTGGGAAAGTGAATTGAAATCAATCCAAAACACAACTTTTAACGTTGTTTTAGAAAGTAGAAAAAAAGAAAAGAATAACCAGTTACAATCAGTAATTGAAAACAGGAAAACCCAGTTTGAAGAAGACAAATATGCAGAGGTTTTGGCTAAATCACTTTTAACCCTTCAAAATAATTGGCGAATTCCGGCTGGAGAAATCAAACATGAAGGTTTATTTCCGAGTTATCATTACAAATGGTTCAATGGCTTTTGGTCATGGGATTCTTGGAAACATGCAGTTGGATTATCTTATTACAATACCAAATTAGCAAAAGAACAAATCAAGTTATTATTTGAATTTCAAAAAGAAGATGGTTTTGTGGCTGATTGTGTTTTTAGAGATACCACAATAGAGAAACATAATTATAGAGATACAAAACCACCATTGTCAGCTTGGGCTGTTGCAAAAATTTACAAAAAAGACAATGATATATCGTTTGTCAAATACATGTATCCAAAATTAAAATTATATCACAAATGGTGGTATAAAAAAAGAGATCATGATCAAGATGGAATATGCGAATATGGCTCAACTGACGGAAGTTTAATAGCTGCCAAATGGGAAAGCGGCATGGACAATGCCATCCGTTTTGACAATTCTAAAATTGTAAAGAATGAAGAAAGAGCATATTCTATCAATCAAGAATCTGTTGATTTGAACGCCTATTTATATGCTGAAAAACTGTACCTAGCTCAATTAGCTACTGCTTTAAATAAAGATGACGATGCACAAAAACTAACCAACGAAGCAACTATTTTAAAAACTAAAATTCAAACTCAGTTTTACGATACAAATGATGGCTGGTTTTATGACACCTCTTTAGATGGAAAAACGTTTATCAAAGGAGAGGGAAGCGAAGGCTGGACAGCTCTTTGGGCAAAAGTCGCAAGTCAAGAACAAGCGAAAGCTGTTAAAGAAAAGATGATGAACCCTAAAAAATTCTTTACCAAAGTACCCTTTCAAACCATGAGTGCTGATCATGAAAAATTCAACCCATTAAAAGGGTATTGGCGTGGTCCAAATTGGTTAGATCAAGCGTATTTTGGAGTTGTAAGTTTACGCAACTACGGGTTCAATGATGAGGCAAATAAAGCTACAATTCAAATTTTAAGAGGAGCAGAAGGTGTTTTAGGAAGAGGGACGTCAATCAGAGAAAACTATCATCCTTTAACTGGAAAAGGCTTGAATGCAAAAAATTTTAGCTGGAGCGCAGCACATATAATTATGCTTCTACAAAAAGATTAATATGAATTACAATCAAATAAAAATAACATCAAAAAAAGCAGAAGAAATTCTGTTTGAATTGTATAACATCAAAGGAACAGCTTCTGAATTGCCTGGAGAAATTGATTTTAATTTCAAAATACAAACGACCAATTCTGAAGGCTATATTCTAAAAATATCTCGACCAAATGAGAACGAAAACTATCTAGATTTTCAACAAAAATTATTGCAATATGTTGAGTCAAACGGGCAAAATTTAATAGCCCCAAAAGTAATTCAAGATAAAAACGCAAATGCTATTTCTACAATCACTGATGATTTTGGGAACAAAAGAAAAGTTCGTTTACTTACTTGGATTTCTGGTAGAGTTTTAAGTTCTGTAAATCCGCAGTTAGATGATTTACGTTTTAGTTTAGGGGAAAAATGCGGCTTGTTAACCAAATCCTTAAAAGGTTTTGAGCATACAGAAGCACATCGAGAACTTTCTTGGAATGTTGCAAAATCATTGTGGACAAAGGAACACCTTCATCTGTTTTCGAAAGAAGAAAAAGAAATTATCGCTTTTTTTCAGAAGCAATTTGAAACTAAAAAATCAGAATACGTCACATTAAGAAAATCGGTTGTTCATAACGATGCTAATGACAATAATGTAATTGTTTCAAAAGACTTCCAAAATCCAACTGTAAAAGCCGCAATCGATTATGGCGATGCCATATATACTCAAATTATTAATGATGTTGCAATTGCTTGTTATACAAATATAAACCATCAAAATCCTTTAGATGCCGCATTGCCAATTGTAAAAGGTTATCACTCAATTTTTCCGCTTCAAGAAGAAGAATTGTCGCATTTATACAATGCAATTGCAATGCGTTTGGTAATCTCTGTTACAAAATCTGCTATTAATAAAATTGAAGAGCCAAATAATAAATACCTACATATTAGCGAAAAACCTGTTTGGAACATCTTAAAAAAATGGAGAGCAATTCATCCTAATTTTGCTGAATTCAGTTTTAGGTCTGCTTGTGGATTTACTGCACATCCAAATGAAAAAAAATTCGAAAAATGGGCAACTAAAAACACGTTTTTATTATCGGATTTGTTTCCTACAATCCACAAAAATGAAGTACATCATATAGACATGAGTGTTTCAAGTAAATGGATTGGGCATCAACAAGATTTTAATAATTTAGATGTATTACAATTCAAAATTGATCAATTACAAAAAGAAGTTCCAACGAAGATTATTGCAGGCGGTTATTTAGAACCAAGAGCATTATATACTTCTACAGCCTATGACACAATTGGGAATAGAGGAAGAGAAAGTAGAAGCATTCACTTAGGGATTGACTATTGGTTGCCAGAATACACACCCATTTATGCACTTTTTGATGGTGAAGTTGTCATTGCCGTAAATGACGCTGGCGAAAAAGAATATGGTGGCTTGGTGGTTTTAAAACATCAAACAGAAGAATTTGTTTTTTATACATTGTACGGACACAACACTGTTGAAAGTGCCACTAAAAATAAAGTTGGAGATTACATAAAAAGAGGAGAAAAAGTAGCTGAATTGGCCAACTATCCTGAAAACGGTAATTGGGCACCTCATTTACATTTTCAAGTGTTATTGTCTTTATTTGATTACAAAACTGATTATCCTGGAGTTGCATATTTAAGTCAGATTGACGTTTGGAAAAGTGTTTGCCCTAATCCAAATTTATTGTTTAAATCGGATGCTTTAAAAGAAAAAAATGGTATTTCTAATGTAGAAATCATCAACTTCAGAAAGCAGCATTTAGGTAAAAGTTTAAGCTTACAATATAATACTCCGATTAAAATGGTTCGTGGAGCGGGTCAATATTTAATGGATCAATTCGGAAATAAATATTTAGATACTGTAAATAATGTGGCGCATGTTGGACATGAAAATTATGATGTTGTAAAAGCTGGGCAAACACAAATGGCTTTGATCAACACCAATACTAGATATTTACATGAAAACATCAATCAACTTGCTAAAGAAATCATAGAAACCTTACCTAAAGAATTAAATGTGTTACATTTTGTCAATTCGGGTAGTGAAGCCAATGAATTGGCTATCAGAATGGCAAAAGCAGTAACTGGCGAAAAAGATATCATTGCAAGTGAAGTTGGTTATCATGGAAACACCAATATGTGTGTGGATATTTCTTCCTATAAGTTTGATGGAAAAGGCGGAAATGGAGCTCCAGAAAACACACACATTTTTCCACTACCAGATTCTTTTCGAGGAAAGTACCGTGGCAAAAATACTGCTGTTGAGTATGCAAAAGAAGTTCAAAAATGTATGGATACAATTCAACAAAAAGGAAGAAATGTTGCTGCATTTATTATTGAACCCATTATTAGTTGTGGAGGTCAAATTGAATTGCCTGAAGGATTTTTATCAGAAGCTTATCGGCTGATTAGAAAAGCAGGAGGGATTTGTATTTCTGACGAAGTACAAACAGGCTGTGGGCGAATGGGAAAAACATTTTGGGGGTTTCAACTACACCATGTAACTCCTGATATTGTTACCATTGGAAAACCTTTAGGAAATGGGCATCCTATTGCGGCTGTAGCTTGCACGCAAGAAGTTGCAGAGGCTTTTGCAAACGGAATGGAATACTTTAATACATTTGGAGGAAACCCAGTTTCATGTGCTATTGCAACAGAAGTATTGAAAACTATTAAACGAGAGAAGCTACAAGAAAATGCATTAAAGGTTGGTGAATTTTTAAAATCTGAATTGCAACAACTTTCAAAAGAATTTCCCATTATTGGTGATGTTCGTGGACAAGGATTGTTCTTAGGGATTGAGTTGGTAGATGCAGCTTTAAATCCGTTAGCAAAACAAACTGCCTATTTGGCAAATAGAATGAAGGAGCACGGGATCTTAATGAGTACTGATGGCCCCGATAACAATGTGTTAAAAATAAAACCTCCACTTATTTTTACAATAGAAAACGCAACAGAATTAATTTTTTATTTACGTAAAATATTTGCAGAAGATTTTATGTCTCTAGAAAATAAAATATAAACCTTACATTTATAATCTTTTAAAAATTAAACACTACTACTATGCGTAAAATTTTAGCTTTAATTACAATCATTTCTTTTTCGTTGAATTCATTTTCACAAAAAAAAGACACCAAATGGGATGTGAGCAATCCTCATGAAGATTGGAAATACACCTCATTTAATTTAAAGACCAATGAAGGAACTTGGATGAACTTAGATGTAAGTCCGGATGGAAAAACCATTGTTTTTGATTTGCTAGGTGATATTTACAAAATGCCTATTTCTGGTGGAAAAGCAACCATTTTGCGTTCTGGTTTGGCGTATGAAGTGCAACCAAGGTTTAGTCCAAACGGAAAATACATTTCTTTTACAAGCGATGCTGAAGGTGGTAATAATATTTGGGTAATGACTGCAGATGGACAAAATGCAAAATCTATCACCAAAGAAAAATACCGATTACTAAACAATGCGGTTTGGACACCAGACGGAGAATCGTTGGTTGCTCGTAAACACTATACTTCTACACGATCTGTGGGTGCAGGAGAAATGTGGCAATATCCTCTTTCTGGTTCAGCAGGCTTGCAATTAACCAAAAGAAAAAATGATCAGCAAGATGTAAACGATCCTTCAATTTCTTCAGATGGAAAATATTTGTACTACGCAGAAGACATGTATCCTGGCGGAGCATTTAACTACAATAAAGATCCGAATAAACAAATTTATGTGATCAAACAATACAATTTTAAAACAGGTAAAATAAAACAAGTAACTGGTGGACCAGGTGGAGCAGCAAGGCCTATAATTTCTAAAAACGGAAAATTCTTAGCTTTTGTAAAACGCATAAGAACCAAATCTGTATTATATATTCATGAATTAGAAACTGGAAAAGAATGGCCAGTGTATGAAGACCTAAGCAAAGACCAACAAGAAGCTTGGGCTGTTTTTGGAGTGTACCCACATTTTTCTTGGACAAATAATGATTCAGAAATCGTTTTTTGGTCTGGAGGAAAAATTAATAAAATTAATATAGACACAAAGCAGCTTACAAACATACCTTTTCAAGTAAACGAAAAAATAAAATTAGCTGAAACACATCGCGTAAAAAGAAAAGTTTTTGAAGAAAGTTTTACTTCAAAAATGATCAAAGATGCTAAAACTTCACCTGACGGAAAAACACTTGTATTTACTTCTTTAGGACATATCTACAAAAGAGAAATGCCTAACGGAACTCCACAAAGAATAACAAATTTAACTGATTTTGAAGGGGAACCTAATTTTTCTCCTGATGGCACCTCAATTGTATTTGTAACGTGGAATGACGAAAATTTAGGAGCTATTTATTCAATCAACTTAAATGGTTCTGGATTGCAAAAAATAACTACAAAAAAAGGAATTTATAGAACTCCTTCTTTTGACAATTCAAGATCTAAAATTACCTACAGAAAAGAAAGTGGAAATGGAGATCAAGGATTTGATTATTCAATAGACACAGGACTTTACGTTGTAGATGTTGATGGAAAAAATCCAAAAAAGATTGCAGACGGAGGAGAATTCCCGATGTTTTCTCCAAACAATAAAAGAATCTATTTTCAAACAGGTGGTTCTTTTATGGGAGGCTTAACAAAACGTTTAAAGAGTGTTGATTTATCAGGAAAAAATGAAAGAAGTCATTTTGTTTCTAAACTTGCTAATAGATTAGTACCAAGTAAAGACTTTAAATGGGTTTCATTTATCCACTTACATAAATTATATGTGGCACCATTTATTCATAATGGAAGTGAAATCAACCTAGATGGAAATACAAAATCTTTCCATGTAGAAAGTTTATCGGACAATGCAGGAATCAACTTACATTGGTCTTCTAATAGTGATAAAGTTCATTGGACATTAGGGGACGAATACTTCACAAAAAGTATCGTAAATAACACAACAGATCCGTTTGCTAAAAGCAACTTAACTGCAGATTCAGCTAGTGGAATAAAAATCGGACTTACAGTAAAATCTGATGTTCCAGAAGGAAGAGTTGCATTTACAAATGCGCGCTTAATTACCATGAAAGGGAAACAAGTTATAGAAAACGGAACCATTGTTGTTTACAAAAATAAGATAGAGAAAATCGGAAATTCAAGCTCAGTGAGTGTTCCTTCAGATGCAAAAGTGTATGACATGAAAGGCAAAACCATCATGCCAGGAATTGTAGATGTACATGCACATGTTGGAGCTTTTAGAAATGGATTAAGTACACAAAAACATTGGCAATTTTATGCAAATTTAGCCTATGGAGTTACAACCTCTCATGATCCATCTGTAAATACAGCAGCTGCATTTACTTTAGAAGAATTACAAAAAAGCGGGCAAACTGTTGGGCCAAGAATGTTTTCAACAGGATTTATTCTATATGGTGCTGAAGGAGATTTTAAAGCGGTAGTAAACAACCTAGAAGATGCGCGATTTGCTATCGCTAGAACAAAAGCATTTGGGGCAAAATCTGTAAAAAGTTACAATCAGCCAAGAAGAGAACAACGTCAGCAAATTATGCAAGCGGCAAGAGAATTAGGGGTGAATGTAGTTCCAGAAGGAGGTTCAAACTTCTTTACAAATATGAGTATGATTTTTGATGGCCATACAGGAATTGAACATAACATTCCTGTTGCACCAGTTTATAAAGATGTGTTGTCTTTATGGAAAAACAGTAATACAGGATACACACCAACTCTGATTGTAAATTATGGTGGAATGAGCGGTGAATATCAATGGTATCAAAAAACAAATGTTTGGGAAAATAAAAAATTATTAAAATATACACCTAGACATATGATTGATCCTCGATCAAGACACAGAACTATGGTACCTGATGAAGAGTATTTCAATGGCCATATGTTAACTTCTAGAGCTGTAACCGATTTGTCTAAATTAGGTGTAAAGGTAAACTTAGGAGCACATGGTCAATTACAAGGTTTAGGGGCACATTGGGAATTATGGATGTTGCAACAAGGAGGAATGTCTAATCATGAAGCATTAATTGCTGCGACAATTAATGGAGCAGATTATTTAGGAATGGCAGATGAAATAGGCTCTTTAGAAAAAGGAAAATTAGCAGATTTAATTGTAATGGATCATAATCCTTTAGAGAATATTCTACATACAAATTCTATATCATTTACAATGGTTAATGGGCGTTTATACGATACAGGTACGATGAACGAAATTGGAAATTACAATAAAAAGAGAAGTCCATTTTATTGGGAAAGCGGAAACTACAACCAAGGTGTTCCTTTAAATTTAGAAACCAACAGTTTTACAATTCCAACGTGTAGTTGCCACTAATAAAAATCATTACTTATGAAAAAATTATTATTTATTTCCATTGCTTTTTTAATCATTTCTTCTTATTCAACTTCTTCAGAAGAGCAAGACAAAAAGGCTATTTTAGCAATTATGGATGCTCAGCAAATTGCTTGGTCTAAACACGATTTAGAAGGCTTTATGCAAGGGTATTGGAAATCTGACTCGTTAAAGTTTTATGGAAGCAACGGGGTAACACTTGGGTGGGAGAAAACCTTAGCCAATTATAAAAGAGGATATCCTACTCCAGATCATTCTGGAACATTAAAATTTAAGATCAATGACATTTCTAAAATCAATGAAGGCGCTTATTTTGTGATGGGAGAATATCATTTAACTAGAAAAGTTGGAGATGCCAATGGAATTTTTATGATTATCTTTAAAAAGATCAATGGTGAGTGGAAAATTATTGCCGACACTTCTTCATAATATGAAACCGATTGTTAGAGTTGCAACAAAAGATGACTTGCTAACTTTAAATAAATTTATGGATGGTTTGGTTGATACCGAACGACCTATGGATGTGACGATTAAAGATGGCAAATTAATCTATTATGATTTAGAAAGTTTTATAACCAGTGATGATGCTGTTCTATATGTTGTAGAAATTAATGGTGAATTAGTTGCTTCTGGTTATGCTAAAATAAAGCCTGATAGAGTTTACTTAAAACATGACAAACATTCATATCTAGGTTTTATGTATGTGCCAGAAAAATACCGCGGCAATGGTTATAATAAATTAATCATAGATGCTTTATTAGCTTGGAGTAAAGCAAAAAACATTCATGAAATTCGTTTGGATGTGTATGATTCTAATCCATCAGCTATTAGAGCTTACGAAAAAGCTGGTTTTAAAAAACACTTACTTCACATGCGTTTGGACATTAAAGATTTGGATATCTAAATACCGAATGGGTTGTCAATTGAATGCATCGGCTCTGTAAACCATTTTGGTCCATTTTCTGTCATGTAAATATGATCTTCATGTCGAATTCCGAATTTACCAGGAACACAAATCATAGGTTCGTTACTAAATGTCATTCCAGGTTCTAAAACCGTTTTGTCATTTCTAACAATGTATGGCCATTCATGAATTCCCAATCCAATTCCATGTCCCGTTCTATGTGGCAATCCTGGCAACTTATAATCTGGCCCTAAACCATGAGATTCTAAAACGATTCTAGAAGCATTATCAACATCCGCACAAGTATTTCCTATTTGCGCAGCATTAAAAGCTGCTTGCTGTGTTTCTTTTTCAATATTCCAAATTCGAGTTTGCTCTTCATTAGCTTTCCCATAAACAAAGGTTCTAGTAATATCAGAAATATAATCATGTAACAAACAACCTGTATCTAATAAAACAACTTCATTTTCTTCTAAATCTTTTGGTGTTTTTACACCGTGAGGAAAAGAAGAATCTACTCCGAATAATACAATACAAAAATAAGAGCCAGTAGGAACCCCATATTTAACGTGTGCATTATGAATAAAATCGGTTACTTCTTTAGCAGATATCCCAACTCGTAAAATTCTTGCTGCAGCTTTTTGAACTTCTAAGGTAATGTTCATTGCGTGTTGCATAATTGCTATTTCTGCATCAGATTTAATCATTCTACACCCAGCAGTAATTGGTTTTGCATTTACTAGTTGATAGTGATTCTGACAATTTCTAATTCCGTCAAACACAAAAAAAGGTGTAGACTCATCCATAGAAACTGCTCCAACCTCCACTCCATTTTCTTTTAAAATAGCAACAAACAATTCATAAGGCGATTCGTGCTCTTCCCAACAACGCGCCTTTCCTTCTATCAACATAAAATCGAAAATTGTTCCTTTTTCAAATTCGGGTGCTATGAAAATTAATTTTCCATTCGGAAATAAAACTGCTCCAACCATTCTTTCACTAGCATTCCATTTCATCCCTGTAAAATAATACAAGTTGGTTCCTGCGTGTAAATACATTGCTGGCACACTTTGTTCTTGCATTAACTTGCACGCTTTGTCTATTCGTTGTTGAAATTCTTCCTTCTGTATTGGCTGCACTAAATGTGCTATGGGTTGAATGGCATTTAATTCTGCTTCAATAGTTGATCCTCCAATTCCTTTCATGTTCTTTATTGATTATTTATAAAACTAAAATTTTCTATCTGGGTGAAAAGGGCTCAAATCTAAACTTACTTTTTTATCAGAAATAATTTCAGATACTAATTTTCCTGTTGCTGGCCCTAAACTCCAACCCATCATTGCATGACCTGCTGCTATTGTTAAATTAGCACATTTAGATGATTTACCAATATAAGGCAAGCCATCTGGAGAACAAGGTCTTAATCCAAATTGTGCTACATTCTTTTCTTCTTCTTTAATCTCTAAATTATTGTAATACTTTTGGGCTGCATTTGCAATTGCGTTCACACGAACTGGATTTATATGATTGTTTATTCCTGCAATTTCCATAGTACCTGCAAAACGTGTAAATCCGTTCATTGGAGTAACTGCAACTTTTGCTTCGCACAATACAGCTGGCATAGAAATTTTTGTTTCTCTTTCTACATTAATTCGATAACCTTTTCCAGCTTGAATCGGAATTTTTATTCCTAATTTTTTTGTTAGCAAGGGGCTCCAACTTCCAGCAGCCATAACTACCTCATCAGCATCATAAGATGATTTATTTGTAATTACTTTTGTAATTGTTTGATTGGAAACAGTAACATCTTTTACTTCTTCATTTGCATGAATCACAACACCCTTAGATTTTAAATATGCAATCATTTCTGGCATAAAATCAGAGGGAGTCATATGTGCATCACAATCAAAATACACTGCTCCTTTTACATTTAAATCTGCTGTTGGTTCATACTTTCTAATTGCTTCTATTGAAGTTAAATGTTCTGCATTCAATCCAATTTCGATTGCTTTTTTTCCGAATTCCCATTCATGTTCTCCTACTTTGTCTGATTTATAATACATCATCAACCCTTTGCGCTCATAATGAAAATCAAATTCACTCGTCGTTTTTAAATCTTCATATAAATCTCTACTCAACAAGTTGATATCTCTAATAACAGTAGTTGAAGATTCTACTTTTGTTGCATTCGCAGATTTTTTAAATGCCCATGCCCATTTTAAAAACTCTACATCCAGTCTTGGTTTCACATAAAAAGGACTCGCAGGATTCAACATCCATTTAAGGCCCTTTGTTATAATTCCTGGAGCTGCAAGAGAAATAATATGACTTGGTGTAATATAACCAGCATTCACAAAAGATGCTCCACTTGAAAAATCAGATTTATCTATTACGGTAACTTGATGTCCTTCTTTTTGAAGGTAATAGGCAGAACTCAATCCTACAATTCCGCCACCAATAATTACTACTTTTTTTCTCATTAATTAATTCCAGTTAAAATTCCAAATTGGCTTATTATTCCCTAGATGTTCTACAAAATAGTTCCATCTTTTCTTTAAAAAATACTTTTGATAATCTCCTTGATATCCATGTCGCTGACTTGGTAAAATCAACAAATCAAACTGCTTATCTGCTTTGATTAATTCTTCAACTAATTTAAAAGTAGCAGACGGATTTACATTGTCATCCAATCCACCATGAGTTAGCAATAGCTTTCCTTTTAAATTTGATGCATTTGTAATGTTAGAAACTTTTTGATAGGTTTCATCAACAGGCCAACCTTGATACATTTCTGGCCACCACGCTTTCTCCATTCTAAAATCATGATCTCCAGAACTTGCAACACCAACTTTATAAAAATCTGGAAAGGCTAATAAGGCTCTTACTGTATCATATCCTCCTGCAGAATGTCCGTAAATTCCAACTTTATCAATGTCAATCCAAGAATATATATTTGCTAAATGTTTAATGGCCAACACATGGTCTTCTAAGTTATTTCCCATGTTCTTATAGGAATGATCATGGAATTCTTTTGATCGTCCAGAAGTTCCTAATCCATCAACTCGAACAACAATAAAACCTAGCTCTGCCAACGACTGATTGTTAAAAATGTTATCAAAAGATTTTGGAAAACGTTGTGTATGTGGTCCCGTATATGTTGCATCTATAATTGGATATTTTTTTGAAGCATCAAAATTTGTAGGTTTCCAAAAAGCTCCATAGATAGTTGTTTTACTATCTTTTGCAATCATAGAAAATATTTCTGGAGTAGTATACCCTCTACTTTCTGCATCAGAAATATCAGCAGCGGTTAAATTTGCTACAATTTTCCCTGTGGATGCTTCTCTTAAAACTGTATTTGTAGGCAAATTAATGGTAGAAATATTGTCTGTAAAATAGTCTCCATTTTTTGAAAAAGAAATTTGATGATGTTTGTTTTCTGGAGTTAACAATTGTTCTTCTCCATTAAAACTTACTTTATATACTTGTTGATGATAGGGATTGTTCTGAGTTTCTTTTCCTGAAGCTAAATAATAAATCGTTTCATTTTCTTCGTCGATATATTCAATATTGTTTACATAATATTTATCACTTGTAAGTAGTTTGGTAGTATTGGTGTTAAAATCATAAAGGTGTAATTGCCTCCAACCTGTTCTTTCTGATAAAAAAAGTATTTTCTGACTCTTTTCTAAAAATCTATATTCAAAATTATCAATATTAGTATTGGACGTTTCTGTAATTAGGGTCGTTGATTTTCCAGTATTTAAATTTACTTGTACCAATTCGTTTTTTTGAAACCCTCTATACGGAATATGTGCTAACAAAACCCCTGAAGAATTGGTCCATTGACTACTAACAGAGTTAATATGTGTTTGTGTAGGCAATGTTGTTTTTACTTGTTTTTTTGAAATCACATTAAAAAAAACAGGCTTCATTTTTACCACAGTTGTATCACCAGGTGAACCTCGATAATACGATAATAATTCTGGTTTAAAAACACCATCCTTACTCCAATCTAACAAATACATTTTTTCTGCTGTTCTTGTATCAACAATATTGGCAGAAATCCATTTAGAATCTGCAGACCAATTTACGCTAAATCGTTTTGTACGCTCTCCGTTTTCACCTTCCATTTTATCATACCAACCATACCAAGATGCATATTCATAGCCCTTTTTACCATCAAAACTTAACTGGTATATTCTTTTATTTACTTTAGATTTTATAAATAGATTATAGTTTTTTGTATAAGCAATCCATTTTCCATCTGGCGAAGTGCTTTCAAATTCGTTTCTAGGTTTTCGTTTATTATTTTTTGTTTCTATCAATTCATAAGAATCAATATTTAATAAATAATTTTTATTGTTCGCTGTAAATGAAAATCCATCTTTAGTTGGCTGAATGTTCGATAAGAATAAATTGTTTTCTTCTAATTTACTATCATTCAACTTGTTTAAAGATTCTGCTAACTTTTTTTGATTAAATAATGCTTTTACTTCTGTTGCATTGTTAAATGAAACAGTTTTATAGGTTTTCCTATTTTTTGCATACTCTACAAACCAAAAACCAGAATCATCATTAAACCAATTTACTCTTGTATTCAGGTTAAATGCTGTTTTATTATTGAAATTCTCGTACATAAAACTCACTGCACTTTGATAATTTTTTTCTGAAATTTCATTTTTTGAGTCTGAACATGATAAAAGGATCATCGTTCCTAAAATAAATACTGTTTGTTTAAAATGTTTCATAGTTTTATTTTTTAGATTACTTGAAATCCGTGTGCATACGGATCGTCTTCATCATCAATTACAATGGTATTATATCCGTATACTTTTGCCCAACCTTGAATACTTGGAATAATAGCAATTTTACCATCCAGAGTCGTTTCTTCCTCTACACAACCAATAAATTTACTTCCAATAAAACTCTCGTGGATAAATTTCTCTCCTGACTTCAGTTTTCCTTTGGCGTATAATTGTGCCAATCTTGCTGAAGTTCCAGTTCCGCAGGGACTTCTATCAATTGCTTTATCACCATAAAAAACAGCGTTTCTTCCAGACGATGTTGGATCAATTGGTTTTCCTGTCCATAACAAATGCGTGACATCTCTTATAGTTTCATTCTCTGGGTGAATAAATAGGTCTGGATATTTTTCATTGATTCTATCTCGAACAACTTGAGAATATTGAATAATTTTTGAAGCTATAAAATCGTGAACACCAGAAAAGTTTTCTTGCGGATCTACAATGGCATAATAATTTCCTCCATAAGCAACGTCAAAAGTAATTGTTCCCAATTCAGGACAATCAATTGTTAAATTTTCTGCTGCTAAATAGCTCTTTACATTGGTTAATTTTACCCAATCTACTTTTTTACCCGTTTGTCCGTATTCTATATTCACCAAGCCTGCTGGAGCTTCCATTTTAATTTTTCCAGGAACTTTTGGAGTTACCAAACCTTCTTCAATAGCAATGGTTATGGTACCAATGGTTCCGTGTCCACACATTGGCAAACAACCCGAAGTTTCAATAAATAAAATAGCAAAATCGTTTTCTGGATTGTGTGGTGGAAATAAAATACTTCCACTCATCATATCATGTCCCCGAGGCTCAAACATCAATCCTTTTCGGATCCAATCGTATTCTTTTAAAAAATGCTGCCGTTTTTCACTCATGGTAGTGCCAATCAAATTTGGTCCACCACCAGCAACGACTCTAACTGGATTTCCACAGGTGTGTGCATCCACACAGAAAAATGTTTTTCTACTCATTTTTATGCTTTGCTATATAACTATTTATTCTTGACTCTAAAATTGAAAGCGTAACTGTTCCTTCTGCTAAAATCACTTCGTGAAACTCTCTAATATTGAATGCGTCTCCTAATTCAGTTTCTGCTTTTTTTCGCATTTCTCGAATTTTAATTTCACCCATTTTATAAGACAATGCTTGTCCTGGCCATGAAATATAACGATCTGTTTCTGTAGTTACTTCATGCATTGATAAGGCTGTGTTTGAAGCCATATAATCAATCATTTGTTGACGTGTCCATCCTTTTGCATGTACTCCAGTATCAACAACCAATCTACAAGCCCTCCACATTTCATAGGTTAGCTGTCCAAATTTTTCATATGGTGTTGTGTAAATATCCATTTCTTCAACCAAATATTCTGAATACAATCCCCAACCTTCTCCAAATGCTGATAAATATAAATTTCTTCTAAAACTCGGAATTGTTTTTGGCAATTCGTTGTTCAACGACATTTGTAAATGGTGTCCTGGAACAGCTTCATGAGCTGTAAGAGCAGGAATTGTATACAAAGTTCTACTTGGCAGATTATACGTATTCACCCAATAAAATCCTGCCGTTGTTTCGCTCCTAGATCCTGAATATCTTCCACCAGTATAATTGGTTGCAATTGCTGCAGGAACAGGAACTACACCATAAGGTTTTCTTGGTAAAGTAATAAAATACTTAGGCAATTCTGCATCAATTCTTTTGGCAATATCTCTCGCAAACATCAATAATTCTTTTGGTGTTTTTGCATAGAATTGCTCGTCTTTTCTTAAGAATTTTAAAAAGTCAGCAAATGTTCCTTTAAATCCTAAATCTTTAATGATTTGTTGCATTTCAGCTTTGATTCTTGCCACTTCCTTCAACCCAATTTGATGGATATCTTCTGCATTATATTTAGTACTCGTGGTATAAAAATTAATTCGGTTTTGATAAAACTCTTTTCCATTTGGAACCGTACTTACTCCTAAGCCTTTTCGGGTATTTGGAAAATACTCCTCTTCAAAAAAGGTTTTAATTTTTTTGTATTGATCTATCGCATTTTTTTGGACACTAATTTTTGCAGCACTAATGATTGAATCCTTTAAAGCAGCTGAAAAAGAGGAAGGTAATTTTAGAAAAGGTGCGTAAAACTCGCTCTTAGTAACATCTTCTACAATATGTTTTTCATAGGTATTTTCATACTTATAAAAAACAGCTTTGGGCTGAGAAATTTCTTCTTTAACTCCAGCTCTCAATAAGTTTAAATTATAAGCTACTCTTTTAGGTAAATTTTCTAATTGCTTCAAATATCCAATGACTTGTTTTTTATTTTTAAAATTTCTGTTCGCCATTCTACTTAAATTCAAATGAAATGCAGATTCATTGGTAATCGGGTTTAAATACATTTTATAAGTATGCTCATCAATCTTGTCTTGTAAAACAAACAATAATAATTCACGAGAAATTTTATCAGTTTCAGATAAATTTGTTGGAGAAACAGCGGTTAATTTTTCTTTTAATTTTGCTGAAAAGTCAGATTCTGCTTGATAATATTTAATAGTGTTTTCTACCGATTCTGTTTTATTAAAATCATACTCTCTGGGTTTTTCATATTCTTGAATGATCGTTTTTAATTGATCGCTTGCCGAATCTTGTTTACAAGCTATAAAGCTTAATAAAAGAACAAATGCAAAGAGTTTGATAGCTTTCATATGTTTAAATTTTATCCGTAGTTTTATTTCCATTAATGTTTCTTAAAATTTTCAGTGGATTTTCATTTTTTAATTCGTTTGGTAATAAGCTATTAGGCCAAGATTGAAAACTAAATGGTCTCACCCAGCGTTTGATAGAATCTACACCAACTGCTGTAAATCTCGAATCTGTTGAAGCTGGATATGGCCCACCATGTTGCATAGACGGGCAAACTTCTACTCCCGTAGGAACACCATTAAAAATAATTCTTCCAACTCTATTTTGTAACGCAGAAACAATTTCTGAGTTTAGTGTTAATTCTGAATCAGTAGCTACAATTGTTCCTGTTAATTGACCCTCTAGCTTGTTTAAAATTTGTTCTAATTGTGTTTTGTCTTCACATTCAACTAGTAAAGAAAATGGTCCAAATACTTCGTGATGTAACGTTGGATTGTTTAGAAATGTTTTTCCTTCAACTTTAGAAACAATTTGTCTTCCATAATTGGTTTTAGAATCACCTTTGAAATCTGCTAACACTTCTAATCCTTCTTGAGAAACTGCTTTTGATTTATTACTATTATAAGCACCAACAATATTAGGATGCAACATACAAGAAGGTTCTACTTTTACAATTTCTTCAGCCAAAGTTTGAGCGAAATCATTCAATCTTTCTCCTTTAATCCCTAATAGTAATCCTGGATTTGTACAAAACTGTCCAGATCCTAAGGTAATAGAACCTGCATAGGTTTTTGCCCAAGATTCTGCACCTTCATGTAAAGCTTCAGGTAAAAACACAACTGGATTTATACTTCCCATTTCTGCAAAAACCGGAATTGGCTCATCACGTTGAGCAGCCAAATCAAATAAGGCTCTACCTCCACGAATACTTCCTGTAAAACCAACTCCTTTTACTTGTGGATGCTTCACCAATTGTTGTCCAACTTCTATTCCGCTACTATTCAAATTAGAAAACACACCATTTGGCATTCCAGTTTTTTCTGCAGCTTTTATAACTGCGGATGCAACAAGTTCTCCAGTTCCAGCATGCATTGGATGTGATTTTACGATTACTGAACAACCTGCTGCTAAAGCGGCAGCTGTATCTCCTCCTGCGGTAGAAAATGCTAAGGGAAAATTAGAAGCTCCAAAAACAACTATAGGTCCTAATGGAACATTCATTTTACGTAAATCAACTTTCGGAATAGGTTGTCTTTCTGGTTGAGCAGTATCAATGGTTGCGTCTACCCAAGATCCTTCTTCAACATGCGCTGCAAAAGCTCTTAATTGCCCAAGGGTTCTTCCTCTTTCTCCCATTGCTCTTCCTGCTGGCAATCCAGATTCTGAAGTGTACACATGAAGTAATTCATCACCTAAGTTTTCAATTTCATCTGCAATTGTTCTTAAAAAAAGCGCTTTTTCTTTACCCGATTTTTTAGAATAGCTTTGAAATGCAGATGTTGCTAATTCAGTTGCTAGATTGATTTCTTCTGAAGTAGCTTCTGTAAAAACAGAAGAATTTTCTGTATTCGTTTGCGGGTTGAATGTTTTGTAAGTATTGTTTCCTTTTGCGGAAAGTTGATTTCCAATATAATTTTTTCCTGTAATCATCCTTACTTATTTTTTAAATGTTTTTTTTCAAATTTACTGATTAGTAAACTACTATTTTAATATTTGAAAGACTTATTCACCTATTAAGTCCAGAATTTCAAGTCTTTCTTTTGCCAGAATATATCTTGCACGAACATCATCAATTTGCTGTTGAGTTAATTTCTTACCAAAGGTACGAAGTCCTCCAGCAATATCATTATGATGAATTCCCATAGCAAGCTTAAGATATTCCATAAGCAATGGCTGAGCATCCAGATACGATAATGAATTTAAAGCCTGAGAAATTTTTAATGCTTCAGTCCATTTTCCATTTAAAACATACTCCTGCATAGTAACACTTGCTTTTGGGAAGATAGTACCTACACCTGTAATACCACCACTTGCTCCAGCGAGTCCTGCATATACAGTAACTGTGTCTACTCCTGCCAAAACTTTTAAATCTTTGTTCTCTAGTACTAAGGATTCTATAATTGAAACATCTATAGTCGATATTTTAAGAGCAGCTACCTTAGGAAGAACAGAAAGTCTTCTAAGAAGGTCTGTTGAGAGCGCATGATAACCGGCTGCATCAGGATTATTATAAGGCATAATTGTTACGCCTACATCTTTTGCAGTTGCTTCAGAAAGCGCATAGTACTCATACATTTCTTTTTCAGAAGGAACCGTCTTCGTTTTTGGTGGCATGACCATGACTGTATCAACTCCAACTGTTGCAAGTCCTTCAACGATTTTGGCAAGTTCTTCCTTAGTTTCTGCTGCTGCTCCGCTAATCAAAGGAACATTGTATTCTTTAGCAACCTCAGAAAGGGATTTAAGTAAGGAAAGACGTTGCTTGGTGCTCAGGTAGCTATTCTCACCCAGGGTTCCAGAACCGACAAGTCCGCTCATTCTGCTTCCGCCCTTTCCTTGAGTTTTTAAAATACCTGCAGCTTGTTTTTGTGTTGCATCAAGGTCTATTTCAAGAGCGCCTGATTTTGACTCTTTCAACCATGTAAAGACGGCCGGCATTACCCCATTCCATTGTATACTCATTGTAATTGTTTTTTTACAAATTTACACTAGTTTTCCTTGTTTTGATTTCTAAAAATTATCGACATCTAATACTTTTTTAACCTTATTTTTTGTATAAATTGAAAATTAAAGTGAATATTAGCATATATTTGTACTTGTATTACAACTATTTTTAGAATGAAAGTTTTACCCTTTAAAATTCCGAAGCCAAAAAATGTTTCTTTAATTTATCAAGAAGATAAAGGGAAAATACTATATGATAAATTACACCAACATGAAGAAATTCAACTGTGTGCAATTGTAAAAGGTGAAGGAAGTATCGTAGTAGGTGATTCTATCAATGAATATAAATCTGGTGATGTTTTAATTATTGGCAGCAATGTGCCCCATGTTTTTAAAAGTGATATTTCTAATTGTTCAACCACATTTATGCAGACGTTATTTTTTACCAAAACGTCTTTCGGTGAACGCTTTTTTGAATTAGGAGATTTTACCGAAATTCAACAAATTTTTTCAATTAGCGAATCTGGTGGAATTTTAACTAGCAATAAAGAGGAAGTTTTAAAGCTGTTTTTATCATTAAAAAAAGCTTCAAATCTTGAACGTTTTATTCTTTTTTTAAAAATAGTCAATGAATTATTAAAAGCAGAAATAAAACCACTTTCTACTTTTATCTATCCAAGGAAATATTCTGATAATGAAGGGAAACGCATGAGTAATATCATGGAGTATACCATCAATAATTTTCAAAAAGAAATTAGCTTAAACACCATTGCTGAAATTTCTTATATGACACCGAATGCTTTCTGTAGGTATTTTAAACAACGAACCAACAAAACCTTTTTTCAATTTCTGATTGAAGTTCGGATAGAAAATGCCTGTAGGTTACTAAAAAATAAGGATTTACTAATTACTGAAGTTTCTGAAAAATCGGGGTTTAAAAACATTTCTAATTTTAATAGAAAATTTAAAGACATTAAAGGAATTACTCCTTCAAAATATCGAAGCTTACATTAGGAGATTTCTCAGCTGGGCTCGAAATGACAACACTTTGTCATCTCTACTGCAATGGAGAGATCTCATTAAAGATTATAAATTTTCTAATTCTTCTTTTACCTTTTTTGTCAATCCTTTTACAACCAAATCATATGAATGATCTATCAATTCAAAAGCAAAAGCATCAGAAACATCATTGTTTAAAGTAACAGTATTCCAATGTTTTTTACTCATGTGCCAACCCGCATTAACACTTTCGTATTCGCCACGTAATTCTTCTGCCCAATCTGGATCACATTTTAAATTGATGTTGGTTTCTCCTTCTTCCCAATGATTCAATCCTACTAGGGCAAACATTTTTCCCATCACTTTAAACACCAAAGTAACATCATCAAAAGGAAAATGTTCTGTAACTCCTTTTTTGGCAATACAATATTCTCTTAATTTTTCTATGTGCATTGGTTAGTGATTAGTGGTTAGTGAATATAATTATAATAAACGCTCCATGACAATATTTGGATTGTGTAACTCTGTGAATCCAAATTGTTCATATAAACTATGAGCATCAGATGTTTTTAACATCCATGTTTTACAGTCTTTAATTTCTTTAGCATTTACAATTGCTTCCATTAATAGTTTAGAATAGCCATTCTTTCTGTATTCTGGTAAGATAAAAACATCCATTAAATAGGCAAAAACGGAATAATCTGTTACAACTCTTCCAAAACCAATTTGTTGTCCATTTGAATACAACCCAAAACACAAACTATTCCTTAATGTTGCTTGAACTTGTTGTAATGTTCTTCCTTTTCCCCAATAACTTTTTGTTATAAACTGGTGAATCACTTCAACTTGTAATTTTGATGGGTCTGAAGAAATGGTAATCATAAAACTAAATTAGAGCTGTAAATATAAAATAGTTTTTGATTTTTAATTTAACTTGTTTCTAAATTTAAAAAAATATAACTTCGCTAACTCTGAATATAGTTCATTAAAACGGAACCATATTCTTTACATTAGCGAAACATTAAAAATTACTTTAAAATTTGATACAATACCGGTTTACTTGGGGTCGCATCATTTTCAAAAGGGGCAATCATTAAGTTTAGTAAATATTCTCCGTCTTCAATTGAGTTTGGAACATAAATAAATTCTGTAATCGTGGCATTCATTCTTATTTTTCCTGCTGTATTCCAAAAAGCATTGTGAGATAATAATTTACCAGCATCTTTTTCTTTATCTACCGAAGGTAAATCTATTAATAAATGCTTAATGCCTTTTTCTCTTAGATAAATTGCCGCTTCTTCTAACAAATAAGGCGGATTTGTATTTGAATAACGCATCTCTTTTTTATCTGATAAGTTTGGCAAAGTTCTAATTACAATTGCATCTCTTTTTTTATTTTTTAGTGCTGTTTTTAGTTGTTTTTCAGAGATTACAAAATCTCCATTTCTATCCTCTGGAGCAACAGTAATTAACTCTGCGAGGTAAATAAAATACTTTAAATTCTTATTAACAGAATGCACTTCTTCTGTTATATGCCCAACGCATTCTGTATGTGTAATATGTGAATGTGGGTTAAAATGAATGTTATTAAAGTTTACAACAGCGCCTTCAGAAACTTTAATTTTTTCGCCTTCAAATTCTTCGGGGAAAATGGTTGGGTCTTCAACATACCAAGCGTTCACATTTTTTTTTGACATATCAATAGGAATTGAAATATCTAAAGGATTAGATATATCTACTTCTATCTTTCTTGAATTATATTCTATTATTGCCTTCATGCTTAGCTTATTTCAGAATTTAAATACGTTCGTTTCAAATATATGTTTTTCGTTGAAGTTATTAAAATTTTTGATGCTATTTAAAAAGACCTTTTGACAACGCTCAAGGGGATAAAAACTAGTTTAGAATAAATAAATCTGATGCAATTCCGTCAGCTAAAAATTTTCCTTTTTTAGTAGTCTTAAGTACATAATTATCAATCTCTAGCAATTCTTGAATTATAAAATTTTCTGCAGATACTAATAATTTATTTTTATAATCAATTCCGAATTCCAGTTCTACCTCCGCTAAAGAAACTCCCCAGATAGTTCTTAAACCTGTAATTATATACTCATTGAATTGATCATTTTTTGACAACTCTTCAACTTCATTTGGCAACTTATTTTCTAAAATTGCCTTGATGTATTTGGTATTGTTAGAAACATTCCAACTTCTATTAGTTTTATTAAATGAATGTGCTGAGGGTCCAATTCCCAAATATTTTTTACCCAACCAATAACTAGTGTTGTGTTGTGAAAAATAGTTAGGTTTCCCAAAATTAGAAATCTCATAATGTACAAATCCGTTTTTTTGAGTTTCTTCTACTAAAACATCAAAATGTTGCTTTGCCAATGCCTCATCTAATGGTGGATATTTTCCGTTTTTAATAAACGAATCCAATGCTGTATTTGGCTCAACTGTTAGCGCATAACTAGAAATATGATGGATGCCGAAGTCAAAAACAGTTTGTAAATTTTTTTTCCATTTTTCAACAGGCATATTCGGAATTCCGTAAATCAAATCAACTGTAATATTATCAAAGCTGCCAATGGCCGCAGATAGACAACTCTTAGCCTCATCTGAATTGTGTGCTCGATTCATCAATTTTAAATCGTCTTCAAAAAAAGATTGGATACCAATACTTAAACGATTAATTGGACTTTCCGCTAGTTCAAAAATTTTGGCATCAGTTAAATTATCTGGATTTGCCTCTAAGGTAATTTCTGGATTCGCAGAAACCGTATAATTCTCATAAATAGATTTCATTAATAATTCTATTTCTTCTACAGACAGTAAACTGGGAGTTCCGCCACCAAAATAAATAGTTTCAATCGTTTCATCCTTCAGTTCATCTTTTCTAATTTCTAGTTCTTTTTCCAAACAAGAAATCAGTTCATCTTTCTTTTTCAAGGAAGTAGAAAAATGAAAATCGCAATAAAAACATGCTTTTTTACAAAACGGTATGTGTAGATATATTCCAGCCAATTTATTTCTTTACTCGCTTTTCGTTTTGTTTTACAAAACTGGCCCAACCACTATAATTTTTACCTCCAACCACTTTTCCTGCGTTGTAAAAATGACAAACTGCAGCTGCCAAACCATCGGTTGCATCCAAATTTTTTGGTAAGGTTTTTAAATCTAATAACGATTTTAACATCAGCGCCACTTGTTCTTTACTTGCGTTCCCGTTTCCTGTAATTGCCATTTTAATTTTCTTGGGTAAATATTCAGTAATCGGAATTTCTCTCGACAATCCTGCTGCCATAGCTACTCCTTGAGCTCTTCCTAACTTTAACATTGATTGTACATTTTTACCAAAAAAAGGCGCTTCAATAGCAATTTCATCTGGATTATAGGTGTCAATCAATTCAATTGTTCTTTCAAAAATTAATTTTAGTTTTAGGTAATGATCTGTGTATTTGGTTAAAATCAATTCGTTCATTTGAACAAATTCCATTTTTTTTCCCACGATCTTTATCACACCAAATCCCATGATGGTTGTTCCTGGATCAATACCTAATATGATTTTTTCTGTACTCACAATCTTAGATTGTTTTTAATTTTAGCAACAGCATTAAACAACTATTATTTGTTACTTTGCAGTTCATGAATCATTCGAATTCTTACAAATCTAAGCAATTCTTAGCGCTAGTCGTAAAACTTTTTATTGTTATTGGCTGTGGATATTTTATGTATGCTAAAATCTTTAAAAATGAGCAGCAATCTATTTCTGATTTTTTGTCTATTTTGGTCAAAAATGATGCTTTTTTATTCAAAAATGATGCTTTTTTATTCAAAAATGTTCTTTTTTTGTTCATTTTTACCTCTTTTAATTGGTTTTTGAAATTTTAAAATGGCAAAATCTAGTGTCTTTTTATCAGAAAATTACTTTTAAATCAGCCTTAATTCAAAGTTTATCTTCTTTAACCGCTTCTTTAATAACTCCAAATAGAATTGGAGAATACGGTGTAAAAGCCTTGTATTTTTAAAAAATCAATCCTAAAGCAAATTGTAGTTATGAATTTGGCTGGAAACTTATCTCAATTAATCGTAACAATCTTTTTTGGAATTGTTGGTTGTTCTTATTTATTTTTTAAGTTTAGCATTACAATAGCTTATACCAATATTTTTATAGTTCTATTTTTTAGCATTTTTTTATTGCTATCATTATGGTTTATTGATAAAAAAGAGTTCGCTTTTAAAGGATACTCAACTTAATATTTTAAAAAGTTAATAAACGCTTACCCTAAAAAGCTCATAAAAAAAGTGTTGCTATATTCTGTTTTTCGCTACCTTGTTTTTTCTCATCAATTTTATTTTTTAGTACTCATTTTTAATATTGAATTGAATTATCTAGATGCCATGACGAGTATTTTTGCTATGTATTTAATTGCATCAATTATTCCGATGCTTTCACTTTTTGATGTGGTTGTAAAAGGCTCTGTTGCTATATTCATTTTTTCATTGTTTGATGTGAGCGAATCAGTCATTTTAGCAATTGTTTTGCTCATTTGGATTTTTAATTTTGTGCTACCTAGCATTGTTGGAAGTTATTTTGTGCTTACTTTTAAAACTGATACACTAATTCAACAAAAAAAATGATTCTGATTAGTATTTTGTTTTATTCCTACATTATTTGCATTCTTGCTTTTATAATTGGGTATGACAAAATCAAAGAATTTAAAAAAACTTCTTCTTCAGAAAAAACAACGTTTTCAGTTATCATACCGTTTCGAAATGAAGCCAAAAACTTACCCCAAATCTTAAAATCGATTAGCCAATTAAACTACTCCAATGAATTGGTTGAATTTATTTTTGTTGATGATGATTCAACTGATAATTCTGTAGAAATTATTAATTCTCACTTCGAGCGCAATGGAGAAATTCTAAGTCTCGACTCCGCTCGACCAGATATTTGTGTTTTAAAAAATACAAGAACTTCAAATTCGCCAAAAAAAGACGCCATTTCAACCGCATTAAAAAGATCAAAAAACAATTGGATTATTACGACTGATGCAGATTGTTTGCTTCCTGAAAACTGGCTAAAAACCATTGATACTTTTATTCAGCACAACAATTGAAATATGATTGTTGCTCCGGTTTCTTATGTTGTAGATTCTACATTTTTACATCAATTTCAGGAATTGGATTTTATGAGTTTACAAGCCACAACCACTGCAAGTTTTGGATTGGGAGTTCCGTTTTTATCAAACGGAGCAAATTTAGCTTACAAAAAAGATGTTTTTGAAAAGGTTGAAGGTTTTGAAGGCAACAACTCAATTGCAAGTGGCGACGATGTTTTTTTGTTAGAGAAGTTTTTACAATTTGATAAAAGAGCGTTCAGTTTATAAAATCTAAAAATGTTATTGTAAAAACATTTCCAGTAAATTCCTTTTCTGATTTGATTGAACAACGAGTTCGTTGGGCATCAAAAACATCAAATTACAATTTAGCAACAGGAAAATTAATAGGAGTTATTGTTTTAGCAGGAAATCTAATTATGGTTATCTCTCCTTTCTTGACTTTATTAAAAATAATGACTTTAAAAACCTTTATTTCATTCTTTCTATTAAAACTATTTTTTGATTATTTACTAATTGAAAGAGTGGCTATATTTGAAAATAAAAAAATTAAATTCACTATGTTTCTTATAAGTAGTATTGTATATCCTTATTTTACAGTATTTATTTTTTTAAAATCAATGTTAGGACGTTATCAGTGGAAAGAACGGACTTTTAAAATGTAATTATGGTAATATTTTTGAAAGAATAGCTTCTGCATTCATCCACACATACACCATAATAATTAATAGAATAATAAAAATAATTCCTCTTTTAGGGTTTGATTTTTTTCGTTCTCGTATTCTTCTAAATTTAATTCTTTTTTCTTCCATACTACTTTTATTACTGTTTTGTTGCTCTCAGCATTTCCCTTTTTCCAGGTGGTCCGTCAAGACGCTCAACTTTAAAACCTACTTCTAACATTGCTCTTCGAACAGATCCTTTGGCGGAATAAGTTACTAAAATTCCGTTTACTTTTAAAGAAGTATACATTTTTTTAAAAATCTCAACTGTCCATAATTCTGGTTGATGTTCTGCTCCAAAAGCGTCAAAATATACTAAATCATATAAATTAATATCTGTAATATCTTTAAAAAACTGCTTTCGTTTAGTCAACCAAAAATTAGTAGATAATTGGTGTTTTTTACCCCAAGTACTTGTATGAATTTGCTCAAAAACTGATTGCTGTTTTACGGCTTTTAATTCTGAGACATAATTCAGTTTAGAAACTTCTTCTATGGTGACAGGAAATGCTTCAACACCAATATAATTGATTGATTTTTGTTTTTCTTGTGACTCTAAAAAAGTGATAAAACAATTTAAGCCTGTGCCAAAACCAATTTCTAAAATAGAAATTTCAGGGAGTGATAATGCCTCTAATCCCTTTGCTATAAACACATGTAGAGCTTCTTGAATGGCACCGTGCATTGAATGGTAATTTTCATTCCAATCTGGTAAATGGATCGTTGAAGAACCATCTGAAGTTATCACGATTTCTCTTTTCAAATTAGGGAATCAATAGTTTTTTAATTTTTGGAATAGGCCCTAGACACGTTGTTTGATGACAAGCAATACAGCTATTAATAGTTATATTATGCTTGTTTACTAACGATTCTTGTGTTGGCTCAAAAACTTGCTTCATGTTTTGTAAATAAAAATCAGAAAATGTTTTAAAATCTGCTGTTCTATCTGTTGAATCAGTTAATTGAGCTATATGAATTTTTAAAAATTCTTCTGGAAACTCTTTCGGTTGTTTTCCTTCAAGAATTAGTTGCTTGTTTTGTGCATTGGTTTCATACATTAACAACATTAAAGCAGCCATTTCTGACTGCTTATAAAAGTTTCCTTTGGGAGTAATTTCTACTTTTTGTTCTTTTTTTGGGTTGCATCCAATAAGAAGAAAAAGAGAAACAATAAAAACAACTCTTTTCATTATTTCTTCATTAAAACTCCATCTGCTTCAAATGCAAATTCTAATTTAGGTATTGTAATTTTAGCAATTTCTTCTTTAGTTTTACCCGCATCTTCAGCATAATGCTTTAAATCTGCTACAGAAGTTTCAGTAACGTAAGCTTTACCATTTACAATTACTTCTCTATCTTTAGAATCTAGTGGCATAAAGAATCCATAATCTTTAAAACGAACCATGGTTTGTGTTCCGTCTGTTAAATCTAATTTCATCCAACATCCTTTTTTAGAACATACTTCATCAATTTTTGAAGCGAATTTTACATTGATAGTATCACCTGCTTTCATCGATTTAAATTTCTCTAACATCACTTTAGAATCTAAAGCTCCTTCATTAGAAATCATGGCTCCAAAAGAGTCAAATTTTGCGGTTATTTCTGAATTAACATTGTCCTTTTTTTTGTTTGCGTTTTCTTTACAAGCTGATAAAACCAATAAGAAAACAACAGTCAATCTTAATAAATTTTTCATTGTTCTATTTTTAACATATTTCATGCAAATGTACGTATTTAAACAATAATATTCGGCATTTTCTAAGTTAAGAATGTGATAAATTACCTACCTTTGCAGCATTAAATATTTTGAAGTAATATGAATTCAAATATAAAAGTCAATCCTATTCAAAATTCAAGAATAGATTCAGTAGATTTTAACAATTTGCCCTTTGGAAAGGTTTTTTCTGACCATATGTTTGTCTGTGATTATAAAGATGGAAAGTGGCAAAATCCAACTATAGAAGCCTACGGACTTATTGAATTGAATCCTTCTGCTAAGATTTTCCATTATGGGCAATCTATTTTTGAAGGGATGAAAGCCTACAAAGACGCAAAAGGAACCACCTTATTGTTTAGACCCTTAGATAATTATAAACGGTTAAATAAGTCGGCAGAAAGAATGGCAATACCTCAATTACCTGAAGGTATTTTTATGGATGGTTTGAAAAAATTATTAGAAATTGATAATGCCTGGATACCAACAAAAGAAGGAAGCTCATTATATATAAGACCTTTTATTTTTGCTACTGGGAATGGGTTTCATGCCTCACCATCAAACGAATATAAATTCATCATTGCAACTGCACCTTCTGGAGCTTATTTTGCTGGGAAAGTAAAAGTTTTAATTGAAGAAAAATATGCTAGAGCTGCTAATGGCGGAGTTGGATTTGCAAAAGCTGGAGGAAATTATGCTGCACAGTTTTACCCAACGCAATTGGCGATTGAAAGAGGATACAATCAAGTAATTTGGACCGATGACAACAATCATGAATACATTGAAGAAGCTGGGGCGATGAACATTTTTGTAAGAATAAATGACACGTTAATTACCAGTCCGATTTCTGATAGAATTTTAGATGGTATTACACGTAAAAGTATTTTACAAATTGCCAAAGACAGTGGATTACAAGTTGAAGAACGTAAAATTACCGTAAATGAAGTTATTGAAGCTGCAAAAAACGGTAACTTAAAAGAACTTTTCGGAGCTGGAACAGCAGCCGTTATTTCACCTATTTCTGGATTTGGTTTTAAAGGAATAGATTATGACTTGCCCGAATTAGAAAATTCTTACGCTTCTCAATTAAAAAAGAAAATTACAGACATACAAACAAATAAAACGGAAGATCCTTACGGATGGAGAGTTCATTTGTAGTATTTCTATTTTAAAATAATAAAAAGCATCAATCTAAGATTGATGCTTTTTTTGTAGCTTTCAATTTTAAAACTCATCAATAATGAAACTAAAACTATCATTTCTGCTTTTTACAATATTATGTATTGGTTGTAACGGAAAGAAAAAATCAACAGAAATAATTGAAGCATCAAAACCCAATCAATATATCACTGTTTTAGGGATTGCCCAAGATGCAGGGTATCCGCATATTGGTTGTCAAAAAGAATGTTGTGCTGATTATTTCAATGGTATTAATAAAAGGAATAGGGTTGTTTCTTTAGGTTTGATTGACCGAGAAAACAAACAAAAGTGGTTGTTTGATGCAACTCCTGATATGGATACTCAATTGGCAGATTTAGAGCAACATCATTTAAAAAAAGAAACTATTATTGATGGTGTGTTCTTAACACATGCACATATTGGACATTATACAGGCTTGATGTATTTTGGTAGAGAGGCATTGGGAAAACAAGGCACAAAAGTGTTTGCAATGCCAAAAATGAAAACCTATTTAGAACAAAACGGACCCTGGAGTCAATTGGTTTCTTTACAAAATATTGATTTGCAAAAACTGCAAAACGATTCAACAACCTTATTAAATAGTAACTTAAAAGTGACTCCGTTTTTAGTGCCCCATAGAGATGAGTTTTCTGAAACTGTAGGTTATAAAATTGAAGGAATAAAAAAAACAGCTTTGTTTATTCCGGATATTGACAAATGGCAAAAATGGAAACGAAGTATTGTTGAAGAAGTTAAAAAAGTTGATTATGCTTTTGTAGATGCTACATTTTTTGATCAAAGTGAAGTAGCAAGAGCTTTAACAGAAGTACCGCATCCATTTATTATAGAAACAGTAAACTTATTTAAAAACGAAACCTTAGCCACAAAAAACAAAGTGATATTTATTCACTTTAATCATACCAATCCAGCTTTACAAGAAAATAGCAACCAACGAAAAGAAATTGAAAAACTAGGTTTTCGGTTTGCTACAGAGGGTGATAATTACGAATTATAGATAATTATTTAATTCCGAGTATTCTTTTAAAAATTCTAATTTCACATTGATAGAACTTTAAAAAATTTTCTTTTATAGCTTTGAATTTTTCCATGGTATAATTTAAATTTTTATTCGTAACTATAAGTAGTAAAAAACATTAAATTGTTACGTTTTTTTTATAAAAACTACTTTCTTACAGACCAAATTTCATGCATGGCATCACCTTTACTAGAAAAACCTTTATGATTCCATATTCCATCTTTTAAAGTATAATCAAATACTAAATGAAGTCCAGCTTTAGAATTATCTCTAGAAAAGAATTCTATATTTTCTGTGTATTTTCCATTTACAGTGGTGTAGGTTCCGCCACCAGTTCCCATAAATTTTTTTGTTTCTGTGTTGTATGCAATCCATTGAAAACGAGTTCCCGATAATACTTTCATTGTTTTTCTTGGCCCAGAGGTGTCTCGCATTTGTTCTTTACCATCTCTAACTCTTCCAGACATTAACCAAGCACCTTGAAGTTTCCCTGGAGTTCCATTGTCAATTCTTTTAAATTTTTCATTTGCCCCAACAATTCCCATTTCAGAACCATTATTAAAAACCTTAAAACTCACTTCAGTCCCTACAAAATCTGGATTACTACTATCAAATTCAATTTTTTCTGTAACCGTATCACCTTCTAATTTCCAACTTCCTCCATTTGTTGAGATAAATTTTCCTGTTTTTGCTTCATAACTTGTCATTACTTGATATCCTTCAGCAAAAGTTACAATCGTTTTTACTTTATCACCTTTTTTGTTTGTAGAAATTGACTCCCAAGCTCCAATAAAACTTTGTGAACTAGCACTAAATGATATTGATAAACAAATGAATAATAAAACCACTTTTTTCATAATGAACTGTTTTAAATTTTTTTAACGAAGTTAAATGTACTGTATTTTTATTTATCTAAAATCTCTGCAATGTTAGGTTTAAAATAGTTGGGTCCTTTTAACACCTTACCATCTTCACGATAAATTGGTTTTCCGTCTTCACCCAATTTACTCATATTACTACGTTGAATTTCATTAAAAACCGCTGTGATTTTATCCTGCATTCCGTGTTCAATAATGGTACCACATAAGATGTACAACATATCTCCAAGGGCATCCGCAACCTCAACCAAATCATTGTTTTGGGCAGCTTCTAAGTATTCTTCATTTTCTTCTTTCATTAAGTTATAACGCAACATATTTCTATCTTCTCCAATATTTGCTGTTGGTTCATTTTTAATTCCTAATTTAAATGCTGTGTGAAAATCATATACTGCGGCGATTCTTTTTTTCATTTTTTATTGATTTGAGTTTAGACTGTTATTAAAAAAATAAGGAACTCTGTCTTTATTTAATTTGTATTTTTGCATAAAAATACAATTTTATGTTTACCAAAGGTCAATTAATTTTTGCTGGTTTTTTTGTTGTTGCTTTTATAATTTTAATGATTTGGAGTTACAGAAAAGACATTATCAGTCATAAAAAGCATTATAAAAACACTGCGTTAAAAGTTGGTTTTTGGATGATTATAGCCATTGTAATTTGGAGTTTAATTAGAATTTATAGTAAAAGTTAAGTTGTAAAATTTTGTACCAGTTTATAAACGATTCTTTTTGAGATTTAATTTTAATACTTTTAAATCTTTTCCAAATTTGGTTATGAACCAAAATATAAATTAAAAAAGCTCCTAATTCTAACATAAAATAAAATAAGCTTATTCCGCTTGGAGGACTATTGCTAGGCAAAAAGGTAAACCTATTAAACGCAAAGTCTGGCCAATACCACGCTTCAAAATAAACACCTATAATTTCTGCAAAAGTTATTATTAAATGCCATGTCAGAAAATATAATTTGTATGTTGGTCTTAACATCAAAACTATCAATACACCAACAGACATTGCAAATCCAAAGACATCATTAGAAATATAAGATAAATTAGAGATTGTATTATTAAAAATGTTTACAACATTTTCACTAAAGATCTAGTAGTTTTTCTTATTGGTTTTAACCTCGTAAATTCGAATAAACGTCCTACACAAATAGCATGCATAAAAAAACAATAAATGGGTACATTGTTTTTTCGATACGTATACATATCAAAACCCAATGACATTATATATTCTACCAAAGGACTAAAGATTAACACATATATGTATATCCTTCTAACTCTTGGTCTTGCTCTTTTATAAAATACCAAAAAAGCTACAAACGTTAGTAAAAACAATATTTCTTCTCCAAAAGGAAAATAAGAACTCAAACAACTTCCATCTAGAAATAAAATAGGAGTAAGAATAATTAATATCCCTACTTTTTTCCAAAAAGCAATTAGCGTTTCTTTAGAGTTAACTTGTAACATAGTTTAAAAATTTAGCTTTTATTTTTTTACTCTCTTCCAAGCTTTTTTATTTACTAAAGTATAAATTACAAAACAGCCAATGTCTAACAAGAAATAAAACAAACTGATTCCGCTTGGTGGATTGTTACTTGGTAGACTATCAAAAATACCAAATGCGGTATCTGGCCAACACCAAGCTCCGTATGCAGTTCCTCCAATTTCTAATACTGCTATTGTAATATACATGGTTAAAAAATACATTCTGTCTTTTGGCCTCTTTAACAATAATGCAAAAACTCCAAGCGTCATTAATAACCCAAATAAATCATTTAAGAAATACCAATATCCTAATGCAAAAAGTGAGATAATCGCGTAGAAAAATCGTTCAATTTTTATATGATGTTTTCGTACAATTGGTGCTTTTGCAAAAACAAAAACTCTTGCATATACTAATGCATGACCAAACGGAACATACAACGGAACATTTTCTAACCTGTAGGTATACATTCCTAAATAAACAGAGAAGAAATACTCTCCAATAAAACCAAGAATTACAGCATATACCATTAATTCTCTTGTGCGTTTTGTAGACTTTTTATACAGTAGATAAAAGCCAATTAACATCACAATATTTATAACTAATTGATTGTACTCAAATTTTTCTGCTAAAGCAGTACTATCTAAATACAAACCTGCTACTGCTAAAAAAAAGAGTCCAATTTTTCTAACAAAAAGCTTTGTTATTTTTACAATATCTGATGTTGGTATAAAATGAATCTTCATTCTTTAATTTAGATAACAAAAACAATCAGTTGTATGATCATTTACCATACCGGTTGCTTGCATAAATGCATAGATAATGGTTGAACCTACAAATTTAAAACCGCGTTTTTTTAAGTCTTTAGAAATTGCATCAGAAACGGCTGTTGTTGCAGGTACTTCGGCTCTAGTTTTAAAAGAATTTACAATTGGTTTACCGTCAACATAGCTCCAAATGAACTTAGAAAACGAGCCATATTCTTTTTGAATCTCTAAAAACAACTGAGCATTAGTTGTAGCAGATTTTATTTTTAATTTATTTCTAATAATTCCAGCATTCTCTAGTAGTTCATCAAACTTTTTTTGATTGTAGTTTGCAATTTTTTTGTAATCAAAATTATCAAATGCCTTCCTAAAATTTTCTCTTTTTTTAAGGATTGTTATCCAACTTAATCCCGCCTGAAAAGATTCTAGCAGCAAAAATTCAAATAAGGTTTCGTCATAATATACAGGTTTCCCCCATTCTTTATCGTGATAATCCATATATAATGGATCTTCATTAACCCAAAAACATCTTTTCTGCATTAATAATTGATTTTTATTGGCTTGATTACTTCTTGTCTTTCATTTACATATTCATGCTTCCCATCACCAAAAAAGCCAGCTTCTTCTAACATAATTCTGATGTCTTTTTGCCATTCTTTGATTGCAACCGTTACATTTAATTCAATCGCATATACTGTGTTTTTATGTAACGGATAATCGCCATTAACAGGAACGCCTCCTTGTGAATCCCACATTCCGATGGTTGTACCTGAACTATGACCAAAAAGTCCTAAAGGATGCGAATAAATCGAAGGTCTTAACCCTTCTTCTTTTGCTTGATTCAAGGATGCTAATAAAATTTCATTTCCGGTTTTACCCGTTTTCATATTGGTTGTTAAAATATCTTGCAAACGATTTCCTTTTGCAAAAGCATCTGCTAAAAAAACAGGAACTTCAGTTTCGTCTTTTCCTAACACATAAGCGTGTTGCTGACAATCGGTATTCAATCCGATATAACTAATTCCGAAATCACAATGCAACAAATCGCCAGGTAAAATTACCTGATTATCTTTTGCTTTAGAAAACGAATAGATGTGAGATTTTAAAGGCTCTTTATTTCTTTGAATATCAATTGTTGGATGAAACCAAGTGTCTAGTCCTAAATCTGTCACTTTTTGTCGCATCCACCAAACAACATCATCTGTCGTAGTTTCTCCAGGTTTAATCACATTATTTGTAAATGCCTCATCTACAATATCGTGTGTGATTTTTACAAGTTTTCTAAAAAGCTCCATTTCTTTTGGAGTTCTAGTTTCAATCCAACCTATTGCCAATTTTTCAGCAGAAACAATTTTTTTCTGATTTGCAACCGAAAGATTTGCAACAAACTCATCATAATCTGTTTTTACCAATCCGTCTGCGATTGCAAAATGTTTGGAAATATTCACTCCTATTTTAGCTGGATTCCTTTCTTCAATAATCCTGCTCAATGCTTTCCATTGATTTGGTTCTTCTTCTTTGTTCCAAGACGATTTAATACTTTTACCTACGTCGTATCTTGCAACTGCCAATTTTTCAATGGTATTTTTTTCTTTATCGCGATAAAAAACTAAGATGGTTCTTCTACGGGCATTCAACCAAACTGATGGTAACATTGTTTTAATTACTGGATCTTCATTGTATTCTCTAGAAATCACTACCCACATATCAATATCGGTATCATCCATTATTTTTGGTAGCAGATTGTTAAAACGATCTTCAAGGATTTCATCCCGCAATATTGCTCTCTCTTTTTCGTCTAAGATATTGTAGGTGTTTTTTTTTGTTTCTTGTTGATTACAAGATATTAAAACAGTAACTAATAATAGTTGGAAAATAATTTTACGCATATTTGTTGAGTTTGATGCTGAAAATTAATGTTAAAACTCGAATAAATCAATGTTTATTAAAATATTTTTTCGACCTTCACTAAATAAATTACTGATTATGAAACAATTAAAATTTTACCTATACGTATTTTCTTTTACTTTTTTAGTTGTTAGTTGTGGTTCATATCAAACAAAAAAAATTACAACAGAAAAAGAAGAACCAGTTGTAATTGCTAATAAAAAATTAGAGTACCAGATAATTATTATAGATCAAGGATTTACTACTTTTTTAAATACGGTTGCAAGACCAAAAGAATATTATTCAGAGTCGTATCTAAAAAATAAAAACAGAGTATATGTAGATGTTTGGAATAGCAGAGCTAGAAATCCTCAACGATTTGATTCTAGTATTTATGAGAATGTAATTGAGTACCAATCTAATGTAGATTATGGGCTAGATGTAAACTATAAACTGTTTTGGTATTTTAAATTTGCAGAACAGAAATACAAAATGAAGCTTACTTATTAATTAAAGTTTTCTTTTTTTATACCTGATAAAACTATACTTGTATTGGTTTTTTTCATCTGCAGAAAAATCTTCTCGTGAAATTTCTTCCCAAATTTCAGAATCAATTTCTGGAAAATACACATCAGCTTCAAAAGAATGATGCACTTGTGTTATATCTAACTGATCTACACAATTAGACGACATAGCTTGTTTATAAATTTGAGCGCCACCGATGATAAAAATTTGCTCATCATTTTTTGAAACTTCTAATGCCTTTTCAATACTATCTACCACAATACAACCTGCTGCTTTATAATTATTATTTCTGGTAATAATAACAGTTGTTCTGTTTGGCAAAGGTTTTCCAATAGATTCGAAGGTATTTCTACCCATCAAAATATGATGGCCGGAGGTAACTTCTTTAAAGCGTTTTAAGTCGGCTGGCAAATGCCAAATTAAATCGTTGTCTTTACCTAATGCATTGTTATTTGCTATTGCTGCAATGATTGTTATCCTACTCATAATTAAACAGCAACTTTTCCTTTAATATGTGGATGCGGATTGTAATCTACCAACTCAAAATCTTCAAATTTAAAATCGAAAATTGAAGTAATTTCTGGATTGATTTTCATTTTTGGTAACGGTCTTAAATCTCTAGACAATTGTAATTCTAATTGTTCTACATGATTGTTATAAATATGAGCATCACCAAATGTATGGATAAATTCTCCTGCTTCATAGCCACAAACTTGCGCCATCATCATTGTAAACAAGGCGTAACTTGCAATGTTAAACGGAACACCTAAAAAGATGTCTGCACTACGTTGATACAATTGACACGACAATTTATTATCTGCCATATAAAACTGAAAAAAAGCATGACATGGAGGTAAAGCAGCTTTTCCGTTGGCAACATTTTCTGAAAATGAAACAGAGGTATCTGGCAATACTGAAGGATTCCAAGCAGAAACCAACATTCTTCTAGAATTCGGATTGTTTTTTAACGTTGCAATCACCTCCTGCAATTGATCAATATCATCGCTATTCCAATTCCGCCATTGATGCCCATACACCGGACCTAAATCTCCATTTTCATCGGCCCATTCGTTCCAAATTCTCACACCATTCTCTTGTAAATACTTAATATTTGTATCTCCGTTTATAAACCATAACAATTCATAAACAATAGATTTTAAGTGTAATTTTTTAGTAGTCACCATTGGAAACCCTTCACTTAAATCAAATCGCATTTGATGCCCAAAAACACTTTTAGTTCCTGTACCTGTTCTATCTCCTTTTTCGTTTCCGTTTTCTAAAACGTGTTTTACTAAATCTAAATATTGTTTCATTTTTTATCTAATCTAAGAGAAAACTAAATTAAAAAAAAGCTTCAAATCTAAAAGATTGAAGCCTTTAATATATTATAAAGTTATCAACTAAAAATTGTTTTTATTTGATAACTCAAATCCTATTCTTATCCAATAATCATCCCTGCAATCGTAGCAGACATTAATGATGCAATTGTACCACCAATTAAGGCTTTCATTCCGAATTCTGATAAAACTTTTCTTTGACCTGGAGCTAAAGAACCTATGCCTCCAATTTGAATTCCGATGGATGCAAAATTTGCAAAACCACACAACATATAAGTAGCCATTATTACTGATTTATTGTAATTTAAATGCACAGCACTTGCTACATTTTTTAATTCTGCCAATTGTATATACCCTACAAATTCACTTGCTGCTAATTTAATTCCTAGTAATTGCCCCATCATTGCCATGTCTTGTGTTGCCACACCAATTAACCACATTAATGGTGCAAAAAGATATCCTAATACAAACTCTAAAGAAAAACTTTTATAAGAGGTGTTTACAGCGATCCAATCATTTAAGGAAGTGATATCTCCTACCCAACCTAAAATTCCGTTTACCATAGCAATAAAAGCAATAAACACCAACAACATTGCACCTACATTTACAGCTAAACGCAATCCTTCTGTTGTCCCGTTTGCTATTGAATCTAAAATGTTTGAACCAATTTTTTCACTAGAAACTTCTACATCAGTATTCACTTCTTCAACCTGAGGGTATAAGATTTTAGAAATCACGATTGCTCCTGGTGCAGCCATTACAGATGCAGCCAATAAATGCTTGGCAAATTGTAATCTTAACACTGGATCATCTCCGCCTAAAAACCCAATATATGCAGCTAATACAGCTCCTGCTACAGTCGCCATTCCTCCAATCATTACCAACAACATTTCTGACTTATTCATCTTTTCTAAATACGCCTTAATTAATAAAGGAGCTTCCGTTTGACCTAAAAAAATGTTACCAGCAACAGATAAACTTTCTGCTCCAGATATTTTTAACACTTTCGCCAATGACCAAGCCATTACTTTAACAATTTTTTGAATCCAACCTAAATAAAATAAAACAGAGGTTAAGGCTGAGAAAAATATAATTGTTGGCAAAACTTGAAAAGCAAAAATGTATCCAAATTTATCCATGTCAATTACCAAACCTTCAAATAAAAACTTGCTTCCAGCTCTTGTAAAATCTAAAACACTTACAAACAAACTACCAACCCATTCAAATATTTTTTGCACAAAAGACACTTTTAATACTCCAACTGCAATTAATAATTGTGCAGACAACCCTATTCCAACAGTTTTCCAATCAATTTTTTTCTTGTTGCTAGAAAATAAATATGCGATAACTAATAATGAAATCATTCCTAATACACCTCGCCACAAGTTGTTAAATGAGAAACCTTGACTTGGTATTATTTCTGTAACTACTTCAGTTGATGTTTGAGAAAACATTGAAACTGAAAAAAAGCAAAAAAATATAATTACTGTTTTTTTCATAATATGGTTATAATTTTTATGAGCGCTTGCTTATCTCATCTCTAATTTTAGCAGCTAACTCGTAATTTTCATTCGCCACCGCTGCCTCCAATTCTTTATATAATTCTTTTAAAGATTTTTTTTCTTTAGCTTCTTCAGAAGTTTCTGAAATAATTTCTGAAATCAATTCATCCGTTTCCAACTCTGGAGCTTCTAATGAAAGTTCTTCTTCTACCTTTAAATAAATTCCAGCTTTATCTAGTATTGTTTCGTACGTGTAAATTGGCGCATTAAATCGAACTGCAATGGCTATTGCATCTGAAGTTCTTGCGTCAATAATTTCTTCAACACCATTTTTTTCTGAAATTAAACTAGAAAAGAAAACACCATCTACTAATTTATGAATGATTACTTGCTTGACATTGATTAAATATCGGTCTGCAAAAGTTTTAAACAAATCGTGTGTTAAAGGTCTAGGAGGTCTAATTTCTTTCTCTAAAGCAATTGCAATAGACTGTGCTTCAAAAGCACCAATAATAATAGGTAAAGTTCTGTTTCCATCAAGCTCACTCAATACCAAAGCATAAGCACCAGTTTGTGTTTGACTATAGGAAATTCCTTTAATTGTTAGTTTTATTAAACTCATTTAAATTCAATCTTCATAAAAAAAAAGGGCTCTCTAAATTGGCAAAACCTAATTTTAGACAGCCCTTTTATGGGCACAATTTACTAAAAATTATGAGTTGATTTCTAATTTATCATAAAAGAAAAATAAGCAACCCTATTTTTATAAAAATAGTTTTATATGTACTTAATTATGACTGCTTAAAAGCTTTTAACTTTTCAATCAATGCAGGCACAACTACAAAAGCATCTCCTACAATTCCGTAATCCGCAGCTTTAAAGAATGGCGCTTCCGGATCGGTATTAATTACCACTTTTACTTTTGATGCATTGATTCCTGCTAAATGTTGTATGGCTCCAGAAATTCCAATTGCAATATATAAATTAGAAGCTACAGGTTTTCCTGTTTGACCAACGTGTTCTCCGTGAGGTCTCCATCCTAAATCAGAAACTGGTTTAGAACAAGCTGTTGCAGCACCTAAAACCTCTGCCAACTCTTCTATCATTCCCCAGTTTTCTGGCCCTTTTAAACCACGACCTGCAGAAACAACAATATCTGCATCTGCAATAGTTACCTTTCCTGTTGCTCTATCAACACTCAAAGATTTTACTCCTGAATCTGAAACTTGAGCGTCAAAACTTTCTGTTGTTCCGCTTACAGCATTTTCATGGACACCGTAAGAATTCTTTGCCAAACCAATTACTTTTATGTCTGTTGTAATTGTTGTATGATTAAATGCTTTGCTAGAAAAAGCTTTTCTTTTTACTGTAAATGGATTTGTTGAACTAGGCAATGCAACAACATTTGATGCATACCCCGCTTTTAAATTTACAGCAACTATAGGCGCCATATACAATCCATTTACACTAGAGTCTATTATGACTACAGTTGATTTTTCTTTTTCGGCAACTTGTTGTAAAACCGAAGCAACTCCTTTTGCATTAAAAGTGGCTAACTGATTATTTGAAACAGATACCACTTTTTCTGCTCCATATTTATATAAATCTGATGCATCTGCAACATTAATAGTTACAGCTACTATATTTGAATCTAGTTGTTCTGCTACTTTTTTACCGTAAGAAACGACTTCAAAAGCAGATTTTTTAAATTTTCCTTCCGATGAATCGGCAAATACTAAAACTGACATATTTTTGTTTGTTTTTTTTCCTGAACATGATTCAGAAACTATTTTTTGTTAAACCTTTATTCTAAAAGATTCCGAATCAAGTTCGGAATGATTTAATTATTTTATTAAATCACTTTAGCTTCATTATGCAATAAATTGATCAACTCATCAATATTATCTGCATCCACCAATTTAACAGGTCCTTTTGCAGCTGGTTTTTCAAATGAAGTTGAAGATGTTTGAGCAGCTACATCAATTGCTTCAACTACCGATAATGGTTTTTTACGAGCCATCATAATTCCTCTCATATTCGGAATTCTTAAATCTTTTTCTTCAACAAGCCCTTTTTGACCTGCAATTACCAAAGGTAAATCTGCAGATATTTTTTCGCTTCCTCCATCAATTTCTCTTGATATGGTTGCTGAATTCCCTTCAACCTCAAGACCAATACACCCATTAACAAAATTATAACCTAAAATTGTTGCCAACATCCCTGGAACCATTCCTCCGTTATAATCAATAGATTCTCTTCCTGCCAACACCAAATCAAAGTTTCCGTTTTTAACAACTTCTGCTAATTGATTTGCAACAAAAAATCCATCTTCTACTTCTGCGTTTACTCGAATCGCATCATCTGCTCCAATCGCTAATGCTTTACGCAAAGTTGGTTCTGTTGAAGCATTTCCAACATTAACAACTGTTACCGTTGCTCCTTGTTTTTCTTTAAACCACATGGCACGTGTTAAGCTAAATTCATCATATGGATTGATTACAAATTGCACTCCATTTGAATCAAACTTTGTGTCATTATCTGTAAAGTTAATTTTAGAAGTGGTATCAGGTACATGACTAATACAAACTAATATTTTCATTTAATTATTTTTTTGATAATTACTCCATTATTTATGGCTACGAATTTATGACTTTTTTTTTAATTTATTATGCATGCATAATAAATTTTTTATCAAAATTGCATATAAAACTCAAACTGATTAAAAAAACTGCTATTTAATCTTACAAAGACGTGTAATAATATTAATTTTTATATTTTTGCTTCACTTAATTTAATAAGAAATTAAAGAATGAAAATAGTTCAATTTAGAGAGGCGATTTGCGAAGCAATGAGCGAAGAAATGCGCAGAGATGAAAGCATTTATTTAATGGGTGAAGAAGTTGCAGAATACAATGGCGCTTATAAAGCTAGTAAAGGAATGTTAGATGAGTTTGGCCCTAAAAGAGTTATTGACACACCAATTGCTGAACTTGGTTTTGCAGGGATAGCGATAGGATCTGCAATGAATGGAAACAGACCCATTGTAGAATATATGACTTTTAACTTCTCTTTGGTTGGAATTGATCAAATTATAAACAATGCAGCAAAAATAAGACAAATGTCTGGCGGACAATTTAACTGTCCAATTGTGTTTCGTGGACCCACTGCATCTGCTGGTCAGTTAGGCGCTACACATTCTCAAGCATTTGAAAACTGGTTTGCAAACACACCTGGTTTAAAAGTAATTGTTCCTTCTAATCCTTATGATGCAAAAGGCTTATTAAAAGCAGCTATTAGAGATGATGATCCTGTAATTTTTATGGAATCAGAACAAATGTATGGTGATAAAATGGAGATTCCTGAAGGAGAATATGTATTACCCATTGGAGTTGCAGAAATTAAAAGAGAAGGAACAGATGTTACTATCGTTTCTTTTGGAAAAATCATTAAAGAAGCCTACAAAGCTGCTGAAGAATTAGCCAAAGAAAATATTTCTGTAGAAATTATTGATTTAAGAACTGTTCGTCCGATGGACCATGATGCTATTATCAAATCTGTAAAGAAAACGAATAGATTGGTTGTTCTAGAAGAGGCTTGGCCTTTTGCAAGTGTAGCTTCAGAAATAACCTATAGAATTCAAAACGAAGCATTTGATTATTTAGATGCTCCAATTAAAAGAATTACTACTGCAGATACACCTGCACCTTATTCGCCAGTTTTATTAGAAGCTTGGTTACCTAATTCTGATGATGTTATTAAAGCGGTAAAAGAAGTTTTATATATTTAGAAAAATTTTAAACTCATTTAAAATTCTTTTTATCAAATTATATTAAAAAGGTTTTTTTTGTTATGAAAATATTTGTCTCCCTTTTATTCATTTATACTTGTTTCGTTAGCAATGCGCAGCTTAAAATTTCTGGACAAATAGTTGACATAAACAATGAGCCATTATCTTATGTAAACGTCTATTTTAAGAATACTACCAATGGGATGACCACAGATTTTGATGGAAGATTTCAATTAACTTCTCAAAAGAATCGAGGTATAATAGAAATTTCTTTTATTGGTTACGAAACACTTTCTCTAAAATTCTCTCCTAAAAAGACCTATTTTAAAATTGTTTTAAAAGAAGAAAGTAATCTTCTTGATGAAATTGTTATTGTTTCAAAACCTAAGAAACGTCTCAAAAAGAAAGAGAATCCTGCTTACAGAATTCTAAAAGAAATTTGGAGTCGGAAGAAAAAGAATGGTTTAAAACTTGTAAAAGCTTATCAATACAAAAAATTAATAACCACTGAAATTGGCTTAAATAATTTAGATTCACTTTTCCTAAAAAAAAATTTCAAAAAAGAATATAAAAAGGTCCTCGAAGAATTACCTCCAAATGATGATGGAATCAACTATTATATTCCCCTTTTTTTAAGTGAAACTGTAAAAAAAATCTATGGTAATAACATCTTAAACAGTGTAAGGGAAGATGTGGAGGCAGAAAAAAATAATGGCGTAAATAAAGACGGGTTTATTTTTGAAAGATTGTCTAATGCATTTAATGAAATTGACATTCATAAAAACAATATTGAAGTATTAAAAAAATCATTTGTTAGCCCTATTTCTACAACTGGGTTCGAAACTTACGATTATGTTCTTCACGATAGCATCACTGTTAATAACAAAAAAACCTATTCCATTTATTTTTTTCCGAGAAGAAATGGCGATTTAGCTTTTGAAGGTTTCTTTTGGGTTGCAGACAAAAATTTTTCAATCACTAAAATTAAGATGAAAATACATAAAGACATCAATCTTAATTTTGTTAGAAAATTATCATTCGAAAAAGAGTTTACCATTAAAGATGATAGCATTTATCTACCTAAGATAGATATTTATTCAGGAGATTTTACGCTTACAGATAAGGATGATGGCAACAAAGGTTTAACCATAAAAAAAACCAGTAACTATTCTGATTATATTTTTGATAAAAAACTACCAAATAATTTTTATTCAGAAAAAATTATACGTTACAAACCCAAACAGTTTAGCCAAAACGAAACTTATTGGGATAGCATTAGCAAATCAGCAGAGAAAAAACACACTTACGAACTTATCAACTCAGTAAAAAACAAAAAGAAAATTAAGCAAATAAGCGGTGTTTTAAACACTCTTTCTACTGGGTATATTTCAATTGGACCTTCATTACAATTTGGTCAATATTGGAATACAATTGTAAGAAACAGTGTAGAAGGAATAAAAATAAAATTAGGCTTTAGAACTTTTAAAAGTACCGAAGATCGTTTTAGGTTAAGCGGATTTGTTGGTTACGGAACAAAAGACAAAAGATATAAGTTTGGAACAGAGGCTAAATATTTGTTAAACTACAAGCCAAGAATTGCAATTGGAGTTTCTTATTTAAAAGATATTGAACAATTAGGAGGAAAACTATTAAACACTAATGGCTTAAACGCAAATGTATTTGATCCAAATGCATTATTTTCTAGAGGAGATAATTACTTCCTCTCCGATGTAAATAGGACTGCATTAAAGTTTGATATTGAAATCAAGAAAAATCTCCATTTCGGAATTTCAGGTGCTTATAATATTATAAAAAGCGCATCACCAACCTATTTTTCAATAGATTATTTAGATGACAACAATAGCGTTCAATCTATGGTTACAGATGTGAGCACAGACATTTATATAGCCTATACTCCTGGAAGATTTGAATATGGTTTTGGAATCGAACAAAAAATGGGGAAAAACCTTTTTCCTTCTTTAGTGGTAAATTACCATAGAGGTTACAAAGGTTTATTCAATGGTGATTTTAATTATGATAAAATTCAATTTAAATACAACCAACCCATACTATTAGGTAAGTTAGGGTTATTAATTGCAACGGTTGATGGTGGTAAAACTTTTGGAAAAGTTCCAATTACTTTATTAAGTCCAATTCCTGCAAATCAAACCTATTGGTTAACAAAAAATACTTTTTCATTAATGAATTATTATGATTTTGTTACCGACACCTACATATCTGGAGATTTTGAACAGCATTTTAACGGATTTGTTTTAAATAGAATTCCTCTTATAAAGCACTTAAAACTTAGAAGTCTAGTTACTTTTAAAACAGTTTACGGAACCATCTCTGATGAAAATATTGCTATCAACAAATCAAACATCACTTATGCCGCACCGACAGATAAAATGTATTACGAATACGGTTTTGGTTTTGAAAATATTGGTTACGGAGATATCCGCCCATTAAGAGTCGATTTTATTTGGCGAGGAAAACATACAAGTATAAATGGTTTACCCTCTCCAAATTTTGCAGTTCGTTTTGGTGTAAAAGCAGATTTCTAATCAAAAATAAGCCCTTTTTTATAGTTTAAAAACCTTAAAATATCACTACTTTTGTCGTCCAAAAAACACAAGAAAAACTTTGTAATGAGCGCAAAAGAAAGAAAAACATTTGATGTATTGATAGAGATACCAAAAGGAAGTAGAAACAAATATGAATACGATTTTGAATTGAACAAAATTCGTTTCGATAGAATGTTATTTTCTTCTATGATGTATCCAGCAGATTATGGATTTATTCCAGAAACATTAGCTTTAGACGGTGATCCTTTGGATGTATTGGTTTTAGGTTCAGAACCAACATTCCCAATGTGTGTGATGGAAGTAAAACCTATTGGTGTTTTTCATATGGCAGATGAAAAAGGTCCAGATGAAAAAATTATTTGTGTTCCTGTTTCTGATCCAATCTGGAATGAATTGAGTGATTTGTCTGATATGAATCCACATCAAGTAAAAGAAATCACACATTTTTTTCAAGTATATAAAGATTTAGAAAAGAAAAAAGTTGATGTAGGCGGTTGGGGTGATGCCTCTGAAGCCTATGATATTGTTGATAAGTGCATCAATAGATACGAAACAAGCGAACATAAAAAAAATGGAGATTTTACAATTTAAATCATCATTTTATATCTAAAAAAGAAAAAGCCTTACAATCTATTTGTAAGGCTTTTTCGTTCTGTTTGATTTTGTTACCTTTACGCCCGTTAAAAACTAATCAAAATAATAATAAATATGGGATCAATGATGATTTACATGCCAATAGCTTTGGCTGCATTAGGATTAATTTATATGTTAATCAAGAAATCTTGGGTAATGAAACAAGATGCAGGTGATGGAAAAATGAAAGAAATTTCTGACCACATCTACGAAGGAGCTCTCGCTTTTTTAAATGCTGAATATAAATTATTAGCAATATTTGTAGTAATCGTAAGTTTTTTATTAACGATTGTATCATTTGTTGTGCCAACTACACACTGGCTAATCGTAGTTGCGTTTATTTTTGGAGCTATTTTTTCTGCATTCGCAGGAAACATAGGGATGAAAATTGCTACAAAAACAAATGTTAGAACAACACAAGCAGCAAGAACTAGTTTGCCAAATGCCTTAAAAATCTCTTTTGGAGGTGGTACCGTTATGGGGTTAGGCGTAGCAGGTTTAGCTGTTTTAGGGTTGACTGCATTTTTTATAATTTTCTTTAACTTTTTTATGGATGGAGCTTGGACCTCAACTGCAGACATGACGATTGTTTTGGAAACCTTAGCTGGATTCTCATTAGGAGCTGAATCTATTGCATTGTTTGCAAGAGTTGGTGGTGGAATCTATACAAAAGCTGCCGATGTTGGTGCAGATTTAGTTGGTAAAGTAGAAGCTGGTATTCCAGAAGATGATCCAAGAAACCCTGCTACAATTGCAGATAACGTTGGAGACAATGTTGGTGATGTTGCTGGTATGGGAGCAGATTTATTTGGATCATATGTAGCAACCGTATTAGCTGCAATGGTTTTAGGGAACTATGTGATAAAAGACATGGGAGGAAGTATCAATGATGCTTTTGGCGGAATTGGACCAATTTTATTACCTATGGCAATTGCTGGTGCAGGAATTATTATTTCTATTATCGGTACAATACTTGTAAAAATTAAAAGTAATGATGCAAAAGAAGCTCAAGTTATGGGAGCTTTAAATGTTGGTAACTGGACATCTATTGTTTTAGTTGCAATTTCTTGTTTTGCATTATGTTATTATATGTTACCAGAAACGATGAACATGGAATTCTTTGGTGAAGGAATGCAAGAAGTTTCTAGAATGAGTGTCTTCTATGCTACTTTAGTAGGATTAGTTGTAGGAGCAGTTATCTCATCGGTAACTGAATATTATACTGGATTAGGGAAATCTCCAATCTTAAAAATTGTTCAACAATCTTCTACTGGAGCTGGAACAAATATTATTGCTGGTTTAGCTACCGGAATGATTTCTACATTCCCTTCTGTATTATTATTTGCGGGTGCAATTTGGGCATCATATGCTTTTGCAGGATTTTATGGAGTAGCTTTAGCTGCTTCTGCAATGATGGCAACAACTGCAATGCAATTAGCAATTGATGCATTCGGACCTATTTCTGATAATGCTGGTGGAATTGCAGAAATGAGTGAGCAAGAACCAATCGTTAGAGAACGTACAGATATTTTAGATTCTGTTGGTAACACAACTGCTGCTACAGGAAAAGGTTTTGCAATCGCTTCTGCAGCATTAACTTCATTGGCTTTATTTGCTGCTTATGTAACATTTACTGGAATTGACGGAATCAATATTTTTAAGGCACCTGTTTTAGCCATGTTATTTGTGGGTGGAATGGTTCCTGTTGTATTCTCTGCTTTGGCAATGAATGCTGTTGGAAAAGCTGCCATGGAAATGGTACAAGAAGTGCGTCGTCAGTTTAGAGATATTCCTGGAATTATGGAAGGAACTGGAAAACCAGAATACGATAAATGTGTGGCTATTTCTACAGAAGCTTCTTTGAAAGAAATGATGCTTCCAGGTTTATTAACTATCGGATTTCCATTAGTGATTGCTTTTGTTCCAATGTTATTTGGAATGAATAATTTAGCAATTGCTGAAATGTTGGGTGGTTATATGGCTGGTGTAACAGTTTCTGGTGTGCTTTGGGCAATCTTCCAAAATAATGCTGGTGGAGCTTGGGATAACGCTAAGAAATCTTTTGAAGCTGGTGTAGAAATTAATGGAGAAATGACTTACAAAGGTTCAGAAGCACATAAAGCTGCTGTAACTGGAGATACTGTTGGAGATCCTTTTAAAGATACATCTGGACCATCAATGAATATCTTAATCAAATTAACTTGTTTAATTGGATTAGTAGTTGCTCCTATTTTAGGAGGTCATTCTGCTGATAAAGATCATTCAGATGTAAACGTAAAAGTTTGGATTGACAAAGATGGCGCTAAACATGAAATTAAAGGAAATGCAAAATTTATTGCAGAAAAAACTGGAGAGCATACTTCTAAAGAAGTTAAAGTAGAAATGAAAAAAGGTGAAGGTGATTTAGTAACTGCAACTGTTACAGTTATTTCTAACATCAACGGAGAAAAGACTCAAACTGTACAAGACATTAAAGGAACTGCGACGGAAGTTAAAACTAAGATTGATGCATTGTATGGAGAAAAATCTGATTCTCATGTTAAAATGAAAAAAATCATCAAGGAAGAAATTACCAAAGAAAATTAAGATAATTAATTCTTGAATTCAATTTATAAAAAAAGCACCTCAAATGAGGTGCTTTTTTAGTTTATTCTAAACTGTAATTTATCATTTGTGCTTTTTTGTGCTAAACTATTTATTCCACTTTCTGTAAGTTGTAATATTCTCGGGTATCCTCCAGTGACTTGGCAGTCTCTCATTAAAATAATTAGCTTTCCTGAAGGAGTTAATTGTACCGTACCAGGCAAAACACCAGATGTTAAAATAGGTGTTAACTGATTTTTAAACAACTCTACTAATCGATAACCTACTCTATTATTATAGTTAGAAATTGTAAATAAATTATTAGTCAATGCTTTTTGTTGTTCTTCTGATAACAACTCAAATTCTGGCCCTTTATCACATTCTATTTCATTTGCTTTAAAATGGCTTTTATCAATTTTAATTTTTGAAAACGTTTGTACATTTAGGCTATTATAAGTATCCATTTTTAATTGATCTCCTTTTTTTAGAATATCGTTTACTGTGATTCCGTTATAATAACTTTTGCTTGTAAGTACAACTTCTGACAGAAATCCTCCTTGAACACATAAGTAAGTTCGAATTCCAACTACTTTCTTCCCAAATGATAAAACTGAGCCTTTTTTTACTTCTAAAACCGAATACATTTGCGCTTCTTTATCATCAATTTTCATATTAAAATTTGCTCCAGTAATACAAATTTTCATATCCTTTTTAAACATAAACTTACATCCTCCAAAAGTAATTTCTACAACAGCATCTTCTTTATTATTGTTTAATAATTGATTTCCAATTTTAGCAGAATACGAATCCATCACTCCAGAAATCGGTACACCAATATTTGCAAAACCTGGCCTTCCAAAATCTTGTATAGTGCTGTAAATTCCTGGATTTAAAACTGTAATCATAAAATTGTTTTCAATTGATATACATTACTATTCACTTTTTCTTTTATCATTTTGTACTCGTCATAAGAAACACTTTTAAACGAAATTTTATCTCCTGTTTTCGCAAAACAAGGTGATACTTTTTGTGCATCAAAAAATGAAATAGGTGAATTCCCAATAATATTCCAACCACCTGAGCTTTCATTTGGATAGATTCCGGTTTGACTACCACCAATTGCTACTGCTCCTTTAGGAACCCGCAATCTTGGAGTAGATTTTCTCGGCATGACTATTTGCTCATCCAAACCTCCTAAATAGAGAAACCCTGGTAAAAAACCTATGAAATATACTGTATAAATTGTGCTAGAATGAATTTGAATGATTTTATCTTTTGTAATTGATTTTTTTTGAGAGATCTCCTCTAAATCAATTCCGAATTGTTGGTCATAACAAACTGGAATTTCCCAATGTGTGGTTTTATGAATTTTAGTTTTTGAGGGTTGGTTATACAATTCTTTTAAAGAGCTAATTGTATCATGTATTCTTTCAATCTTAAAACTGCTAACCAACACTAACGAATTATAGCCAACAATAATATCTTGCAAGTTTATTTCATTTTCAATCTTATTTTTAAAAGCAATAATATCATACAAGATTGATTCATTTATTTCGGATGGCCATTCAATTAAAATAGCATTTCCTCCAAAAGGTTTATATGTTAATTTGTAGTTAGGCAATATGAATATTTTGAGTTCTTAACATTTGTGTGACTTCTTTCAAAATTTCGAGAGCATTTTTAGTATCACCATGAACACAAAATGTATCTGCTTTTATTTTGATAACCGAATTTGAAACTGTTATGACAGCTTTATTTTGAACCATTTTTAGCACATGTTGGTATACTTCTATAGGGTTATAAATAATAGCATTTGACTTAGATCTAGAAACCAAAGACAAATCGTCATTATAATTTCTATCAGCAAAAGCTTCGTATTTAATTTTAATGTTATTTTCAATTGCTACTTCTTCAATTGCTGACTGAAAAGGAACATATACATAAGCTTTCTTAATATATTTTTTAATAGCATTGACAAAAACAGTTGCAGTTTTTTTATCCTTAGCAATTAGATTGTATAAAGCTCCGTGTGCTTTGATATGATGCATTTTTGCATTCTTTTTTTGCAAACACTCTTCAAACAAATTCATTTGAAAAACAATACTTTTTTCCAATTCGTCATCAGAAATATTCATAATTTTTCTTCCAAAATTTTCTTTGTCAGGAAAAGAGGGGTGTGCTCCGATTTTAACCTTATTCTCAATGGCTAATTGGATGGTCTTATCAATTGTGTTTTTATCTCCGTAATGTCCACCACAAGCAATATTACAAGAAGAAATAAAAGGCATTAATAAATGCTCATTCTCAATTCCTTCTCCAACATCACAATTAAAATCAATAGACTTCATTTATAGTAAATTAAAGACTTTAAGAATTCCTTTCAATCCAAGCATAATAGTTCCAACAACAATAATTAAACCTATTATATTTTGAGTTTTTGTGTTTATATATGGCCCAAGTACAGATTTTTTATTCATAATCAACAATAAAATTCCGGCAATGATTGGTAATAACATTCCGTTTGCAACCTGTGCAAATTTTATAATTTCTATTGGTTTTATTCCGAATGAAGAAAAGAAAATCCCGAGGACTAAAACAATAATCCATACGGCCCTAAATTTCTTCGATTTTAAACCAGATTTCCATCCTAAACATCCTCTTGCAACATATGCTGCTGCTAATGGAGCTGTGATTGCTGATGTGATTCCCGCAGCAAACAATCCGATAGAAAGAAAATATTTTGAAAACTCCCCATACAATGGTGCTAATCCTTTTGCTAAATCTGATGCATTTGAAATGGTGCTCGTTTGGATACCAGCTGCTGAAATAATGATTGCCATAGAAACCAATCCTCCTAAAATAATCGAAATAATAGTGTCTTTTCTTGCAAAAGAAATGTCTTCTTTTTTCTTCCATCTTTCTTTAACTAATGACGCATGTAAAAACAAATTATAAGGCACAACTGTTGTTCCAATTAAACCAATTACCGTTAATAAACTATTCTCTGGAAAACTGGGGATAAATGTTCCTTTAAAAATTTCTGCAAGATTTGGTTTGGTAATAATTGCGGTAATTATAAATGAAACACTCATAATCAATACCAAGGAAACCAATACTTTTTCAAGTATTTTATAGTTCCCTAAGTATAATAAAGCAAAGGCAACAATACCTACAAGTAAACTAATGCTATTGATAGAAAATACCTCAATTTCAAAATAGGTTTTTCCTAAGATGGTCTCAAGCCCTAAAACCCCACCGCTAATATTTCCAGCTTCATAGGATGCGTTTCCAACTACAATTGCTGCTAAAATTAAGAGTGTAATAAACTGTTTTAAAAACGGATTTTTAATTTCTTCTCTAAGAACTTCCGACAATCCTTTTTGAGAAATAATCCCTAATCTAGCTGCCATTTCTTGCAAAACAATAGTTGCGAAAATAGAAAGCACCATAGCCCATAACAGGTTAAATCCAAAATTAACTCCAGCTATTGTACAAAGCGTAACTGTTCCGGGTCCAATAAAAGCAGCAGCAATTAAAGTACCTGGACCTATATTTTTAAACCAATTTTTTATCATTTTTTTCAGAAAAGTTGCTATTCTATAAAAATAGGAAAAACAATCCATAAAAAAAGCACCTCATTTGAGGTGCTTTTTTTTATGATCATATAAAATTAAACTAGTGGACCACCAGCCATAATTTCTTCATTTGCATAGTCTTCAAAAGCTTTAAAGTTTGCTTTAAACGAATCTGCTAATTTTTGAGCTGTTTTATAATATCCTTCATCATTATTCCATGATCTTCGTGGACTTAATACCTCTGTTGGAACATTTGGACAAGTTCTAGGTTGCGCTAATGCAAATACAGAATGGATGTGATAATTGCCTTTATTTGCAGCTTCTAAACTTCCATCCATAGCAGCTGTAATCATTGCTCTAGTATATTTTAATTTCATTCGGCTCCCAACTCCATAAGGTCCACCTGTCCAACCCGTATTCACTAACCAAACAGTCACTCCAGATTCTTTCATTTTATCACTTAACATTTCTGCATAACGCGTTGGATGTAAAGGCATAAATGGAGCTCCAAAACAAGCTGAAAAACTTGGTTGTGGCTCAGTAACCCCTGCTTCTGTTCCAGCAACTTTTGCTGTATAACCAGAGATGAAATGATATGCAGCCTGACCTGGAGTTAATTTTGAGATTGGAGGTAACACTCCAAAAGCATCAGCGGTTAAAAAGAAAATGTTTTTTGGATTTTTACCAATTGATCCTGGTTGAATATTATCGATATGATAAATAGGATAACTAACTCTTGTGTTTTGGGTAATTGATATGTCTTCAAAATCTACTTCTCCATTTTCTTTAATAATGACATTCTCTAAAATGGCTCCTTTTTTAATCGCATGAAAAATATCTGGTTCTTTTTCTTCTGTTAGGTCGATTACTTTTGCGTAACAACCTCCTTCAAAATTGAAAACAGTGTTTTCGTTTGTCCACCCATGCTCATCATCACCAATTAATCTTCTTTCTGGATCGGCAGATAAGGTGGTCTTTCCAGTTCCTGACAATCCAAAGAAAATTGCTGTATCACCATCTTTACCAACATTTGCTGAACAGTGCATTGGCAATGTATTTTTAAATACTGGTAAAATAAAATTCAATGCAGAAAAAATACCTTTTTTAATTTCACCAGTATAACCAGTTCCACCAATTAAAGCTATTTTTTTTGTAAAATTAAGGATTGCAAAATTGTGTTGTCTTGTTCCATCAACCTCTGGATCTGCCATAAAGTTTGGTGCGTTAACAACAGTCCATTCTGGAGTAAATGTTTTCAACTCTTCTGCTGTTGGTCTCAAAAACATATTGTGAGCAAACATATTGCTCCAAGGGTGTTCTGTTACAACTCTAATATTAAGTTTGTATTTTTCATCAGCACACGCATAACTATCTCTCACAAAAATCTCTTTACTAGATAAGTAGTCTGCTACTTTAGTATATAATTTATCAAATTTATCAGCATCAAAAGGGATGTTGATATTTCCCCACCAAACTTCATCTTTTGTAATATCGTCTTTCACAATGAAACGATCTTTTGGTGATCGTCCAGTAAACTCTCCAGTATTGACAGCTAAAGCTCCTGAAGAAGTTTCAACTCCTTGTTTTTTATCAATAGTTGATGCATGTAATTCATCTGATGTTAAATTGTAACGAATTGTTGCATTTTTAATCCCTAAACTATCTAGCGAAATCGATTTTGAATCAAGATTTACCATGTTTAAATTTTAAGTTATTTATTTAGTTGTGTTAAATAATTAACAGCAAAAATACAGATTATTTTTACAAAGATTTGGCCTTTTTAAATTTTTATCAACTTTTTATTATTCATTTCTTTTTGCAAAACTAATTGTCATATATAACCATCCCAATATAAAAAACAAACCTCCAAGCGGAGTAATAAACCAAATACTTTTTGCCGAAACCCCTATTAACTGAATTGTATAAATTGACCCAGAAAAAAATAAAATTCCCATAAAAAACAAACTACTTATTCTGTTTTTTTGTTGTGCTGAAAAACCTTTATAAGTATTTACAAAAAGCAGTATAATAATATGATACATTTGATAACGAATTGCTGTATCAAAACTGTTCATCCCTTCAATAGTTAATGTTTTTGACAAAGCATGGGCACCAAAAGCACCTAGTATAATTGTTAGGATTCCTAAAACTGAAGTTAATGTTAAATTTTTATTCATTTCTTTGATTTTTGTTTTATTTTAAACTTTTATCAATGAATTGTGTATTTTAGCTAAACATAATTTTTGCCAATTCATATTGGTAAATTTAGTTATAAAATTACAAAATGAGAAACATCTTAATTATTGGAGCTGGTAGATCTAGCTCTTCACTTATAAAATATTTACTTGATAAATCTTCTGAAGAAAATTTACAATTAACTGTTGGAGACATTTCAATAGAAGACATCAATCAACGATTCGGAAATCATCAAAACTTAACAACCTTTCAATTGGATGTTTTTAACGAAACTGAAAGAGTTAAAGCAATACAGGGAGCAGATATTATTATTTCTATGTTACCAACAAGATTTCACATTGAGGTTGCAAAAGATTGCATTAAGTTTCAAAAAAATATGGTTACTGCATCTTATATTTCTGATGAAATGAAAGATTTAGATGCTGATGTTAAAAAGAATAACCTAATTTTTATGAATGAAATTGGTGTAGATCCAGGTATTGACCATATGAGCGCCATGCATGTAATTGATCGAATTCATCAAAAAGGGGGAAAAATGTTGTTATTTGAATCTTTTACTGGTGGATTAGTTGCCCCAGAAAGTGACACAAATTTATGGAACTATAAATTTACTTGGAACCCAAGAAATGTTGTTACAGCTGGTCAAGGTGGAGCCGCAATGTTTATTCAAGAAGGTACTTATAAATATATTCCATATCATAAGTTGTTTAGAAGAACAGAGTTTTTACACATCAATGGGAGTGGCAAATTTGAAGCCTACGCAAACAGAGATTCTTTAAAGTATAGAACTGTATACGGGTTAGATAATATTGCTACTATGTACCGAGGAACCATTAGAAGAGTTGGTTTTTCGAGAGCCTGGAACACTTTTATTCAATTAGGGATGACAGATGACACTTATACAATTGAAGGTTCTGAAAACATGAGTTATCGTGATTTTACTAATTTGTTTTTAGCATACAGTCCAACAGACTCTGTCGAATTGAAATTACGTTCGTATTTAAAAATTGACCAAGATGATATCATGTGGGAAAAACTAATTGAGTTAGACATTTTTAACCCCACTAAAAAAATTGGATTGAAAAATGCAACTCCGGCTCAAATTCTACAAAAAATCTTATCGGATAAATGGACTCTTTCTGAAGATGATAAAGACATGATTGTGATGCATCATAAATTCGGTTTCGAATTGGATGGTAAAAAACGCCAAATAGAAAGTAGCATGGTTGCTATTGGCGAAAATCAAACCTATACTGCTATGGCAAAAACTGTAGGGCTTCCTGTTGCCATTGCTGCGTTAAAAATATTAAATGGAGAAATTAAAACACCAGGAGTTTTAAGGCCCATTTCTAAAGAAGTATATGAACCAATTTTAAAAGAATTAGAAGGTTTTGGTATCAGTTTTAAAGAAAAAGAGGTTCCTTACTTAGGCTACAATCCAGAAATTGTAATTGGATAAAGTTTTATCATTACATCTTCAAATAAAAATCTCTCGTTAGATTGATATATTCTTGGGTGTAATGATGTCTTTCTTTTTCGATAACCAACGTTTCTTCTTGAAGTATTTTTTTCTGAAATGAAAAAGTCAATAAACTTCTTTTAAATTCTGAAGTTAATGTTCCTTTTACTCGGCAAACTCTATTGAGGTATAATGAATTTAAGCTTGCAATATTCGTAAAATCATGTTCTTCTTTAAATGGAATAATCACAGAAAACTCACCTTCATTTGAAAGAATTTTTGATGTCCCAGAAATTAAATTTTCAAAAGTAAGTGAAGATGTAAATCGAGCTTTATTTCTAGATTCATTTTCTGTTTCAAAAGCATCAGCATAAAAAGGAGGATTTGATATAATTATATCATATTTTTCTTCTTCATCTTGCATTTCAATAACAAACTCTTCAAAGGACGCATTGTAACAAAATAATCGATCAGACCAATCGCTTATTTCAAAATTATTTACACATTGTTCATGTGCTTTTTCATCAACTTCTACTGCATCAATTGTCATTGCATCAGAACGTTGTGCCAACATTAGTGCAACAACCCCTGTTCCTGCTCCAACATCTAAAATTGAATTAGGATAATTCTCTAGAGAACACCAAGCACCCAACAAAATAGCATCAGTACCAACTTTCATAGCAGCCCTGTCTTGATGAATTAAAAATTCTTTAAACTGGAAAGGTTTCGATTTGATAGATCTAATTTTAAGATTTATAGATTCTTTTTTTTAAAAAAGAAGGGATTAGCTTCGCTTTTCCCTAAAAACTACGTTTTGAAAATAAAACACCTAAACTTATAAATTCAAGTAAACTTGATTTAACGTTTAATAATTTTATGTATTCGCAGAGAAGAAGGGATTCGAACCCTCGATACGCTTTTGACGTATACACACTTTCCAGGCGTGCGCCTTCGACCACTCGGCCACCTCTCTATAATTTAATTGTTTAAATACAACTCTATCAATCCTTGTGGAGTTTCAACTTCAATCACTTTGTTTTCTCGATCCACTTTTTTGATAAAATCATCAATCATCGGAATAAAAACTTCTTTATCCCCATTGGTAATTTCAAATAAAGGTTGCGCTGTTTGATCGTTAACTCCTTCAATAGTTCCAACCAATCCATAATTTACGTCAACAGCTTTAAAACCGATCACTTCATGAAAATAAAATTTATTTCCAGATAATTTTGGTAGTAAATCTAAAGGCATATACACATCCGCTTTTAGAATTGCATCAGCTTCTTCTTCTGTATAAAGATCTTCGAATTGAACACGCAATTGATTTCCTTTTTGAAGCAAACTTTTTTCAATAAAAAATGGAATCAGATTATTGCCTAAGTCGACAAAAATTGATTCCATTTCTTGATACAATTCTGGCTCATCGGTATCTAACTTGATAACCACTTCACCTTTAAAACTATGCTTTCTAACGATTTTGCCTAAATAAAAACAATCTTCTTTACGCATTTCGTTAAATTCTGAATTACTCTGCAGATTTCTCTTCTGTAGTTTCTTCTGCGGCAGTTTCTTCTGTTGTAGTTTCTTCAACAACTTCTTCAGTTGTAGCTTCTGCAGCAACTTTTTCAGCTTCTAAGGCAGCTTCAGCAGCTTCTTTTTCTGCAACAATTGCAGCTTCAGCTTCTTTTGCAGCATTAACACGAGCTTCGTTTACAGATTTTTCTGCAGCTAATGCAGCAGCTTTTGCTTCTTCTTGCTCTTTAGTTAAACCTTCTTTTTTAGCAGTAATTCTGTTTGCTTTTTCTTCTAACCAAGCAGTAAATTTTGCTTCTGCTTGTTCTTCAGTTAAAGCTCCCTTACGAACTCCACCAGCTAAATGATTTTTTAACATTGCCCCTTTGTAAGATAAAATTGCTCTCGCAGTATCTGTAGGTTGCGCTCCGTTTTGTAACCATTTTACAGCACTATCAACATCTAATTCAATAATTGCTGGATTTACATTAGGGTTATAAGTTCCTAATTTTTCTAAGAATTTACCATCTCTTTTTGCACGAGCATCAGCTGCTACGATTGAATAAAATGGCTTTCCTTTTTTACCGTGTCTTTGTAATCTAATTTTTACTGACATACTTTGTTAATTTTTTAAGGTTCTCGACCTTGATTATTAATATTCTTATTATCTCGTAATAAGCGGCCGCTAATATACAAAAATCTTTTTCAAATCAAATTACAAAAACAATTAAAAATCAAGGAATTAAAATCAAATGATATCCTCTATAAATTGTTGATAAAACAAGATAAACTCTTTCTATAAAGTTGAAGAGTTTTTTATATTTTTAAACTCCCTAACTAAAGTAGAAATCACACCTATGTACTTAATTTTTGATACCGAAACAACGGGCTTGCCTAAAAGCTGGAATGCACCAATTACCGATACAGATAATTGGCCGAGATGTATTCAGATTGCCTGGCAACTACATGATGCGCTCGGTAATTTAGTAGAACATAATGATTTCTTAATACAGCCAGACGGATTTAATATTCCGTATGACGCAGAGCGAATTCACGGAATTTCCACAGAACTTGCTCAAGAACAAGGAATCTCTTTAGAAGAAGGTCTAGAGTTATTTAACAAAGCTTTGCAAAAAACCAAGTTTATTGTTGGTCAAAATGTTGGTTTTGATCTTAATATTATGGGTTGTGAGTTTCATCGTTTAGGTATTGAAAGTAATTTAAATAAATTACCTCTTTTAGATACATGTACTGAAAAAACAGCTTTTATGTGTCAACTTCCTGGTGGGCGTTATGGTAAATTTAAATTACCAACCTTAACCGAATTACACAAACATTTATTCGGGGTAGATTTTGCAGAAGCTCACAATGCAACTGCCGATGTTGAAGCAACCACACGTTGTTTTTTAGAGTTGATTCGCTTACGAGAGTTTACCAAAGAAGAGTTGGATGTTGATGAAAGTTATTTTCAAAATTTCTCAGAAGCAAATCCTAAACCTATTCAGGTAATTGGTTTAAAACACATCAACCTAAAAAAAGAAAGTAAAAAAATAAGAAAACGCACTGAGGCAAAAAAAGAAGCAGAAACAACAGCGGTTTCTACTAAAAATATTGCTTCTTTAGAAGGCGTTCAGTTTGCTCATTTACACAATCACACTCAATTTTCGGTATTGCAATCTACCATGCAGATTGGTACAATTGTAAAAACAGCTGCAGAGGATAATATGTCTGCAATTGCATTAACAGATACAGGAAATATGATGGCAGCCTTTCATTTTGTGAGTGCTGTTTTAAATCACAATAAAGCTGCTGAAGCTAAAAACAACGAGCTAAAAAAGCAGGGAGCATTACCAACAGAAACCATTTTAAAACCTATAGTTGGTTGCGAATTTAACATCTGTGAAAATCATTCGGATAAAACAAAAAAAGACAATGGCTATCAGGTTGTTTTGTTAGCAAAAAACAAAAAAGGATATCATAATTTAGCAAAAATGTCGTCTATTGCCTTTATAGATGGTTTTTATTATGTTCCTCGAATTGATAAAGCTATAATAGAAAAGTATAAAGAAGACATTATTGTACTTACTGGAAATTTATATGGTGAAGTTCCTAGTAAAATTTTAAATATTGGAGAAAAACAAGCTGAAGAGGCTTTGCTTTGGTGGAAGTCTGTTTTTAAAGACGATTTATATATCGAATTAATGCGTCATGGACAGGAGGATGAAAAAATAGTCAACGAAACTTTATTAAAATTCTCTAAAAAACACAACATAAAAACGGTTGCAACAAACAATACTTTTTATTTAGAAAAAGAAGATGCCAATGCACATGATATTTTATTGTGTGTAAAAGATGGAGAAAAACAAGCAACTCCAAAAGGCCGTGGCAGAGGATATCGGTATGGGCTACCTAACGATGAATATTTTTTCAAATCTACTGATGAGATGAAACAGTTGTTTTCCGATTTACCTGAGGCTATTTCTAACATTCAGGAAGTTGTAGACAAAATAGAACCATACACATTAGCAAGAGAAGTATTATTACCAGCATTTGATATTCCTAATGAGTTTCAAGATCCAGAAGATTTAGTTGATGGCGGCAAACGTGGTGAAAACAATTACTTACGTCATTTAACCTATCAAGGAGCTAAAAAAAGATATGGAGAAATTACAGAATCTATTGGAGAACGTCTAGATTTTGAATTAGAAGTTATTGAAAAAACAGGATATCCAGGATATTTTTTAATTGTTGAAGATTTTATTAGAGAAGCCAGAAATATGGGTGTTGCTGTTGGACCCGGAAGGGGTTCTGCTGCCGGATCTGTAGTTGCATTTTGTTTGTGGATTACCAACTTAGACCCCATTAAATACGATTTACTTTTTGAGCGTTTCTTAAATCCAGAACGTGTTTCAATGCCCGATATTGATATTGATTTTGATGACGAAGGGCGTGGAAAAGTAATGGACTATGTAATCAACAAATACGGTTCTAACCAAGTTGCGCAGATTATTACTTACGGAACTATGGCTGCAAAATCGTCTATCCGAGATACCGCCAGAGTGTTGGATTTACCTCTTTTTGAAGCCGACAGAATTGCAAAGTTAATTCCCGGTATGAAATTGAGTAAAATCTTTTCTCTTGACGAAAAAGAGCTCAAAGAAAAACTTCGTTCGGAAGAAATAGAATTGGTAAATGAACTTAAAAAATTATCGGAAGGATCTGATTTAAGTGCAGAAACCATTAATAAAGCAAGAGTTTTAGAAGGTTCTGTTCGAAATACAGGAATTCATGCTTGTGGTGTAATTATTACACCTTCAGACATTACCAATTACGTTCCGGTTACACTCGCCAAAGATTCTGACATGTATGTAACGCAATTCGACAACTCGGTTGTTGAAAGTGCCGGCTTGTTAAAAATGGATTTCTTAGGGTTAAAAACATTAACCCTCATAAAGCATACTGTAAAAATTGTAAAAGCAAAACACGGAATTGAATTAGATCCTGAAAGTTTTCCATTAGATGATGAAAAAACTTACGAATTGTTTCAACGAGGTGAAACTGTTGGGATTTTTCAGTACGAATCACCAGGAATGCAAAAACACATGCGTGCCTTAAAACCAACTGTTTTTGCAGATTTAATTGCAATGAATGCATTGTACAGACCTGGACCAATGGAGTATATTCCGTCTTTTATCAATAGAAAACACGGAACAGAAGATATTGAGTACGATTTGCCTGCCATGGAAGAATACTTGGCAGAAACCTACGGAATTACAGTGTATCAAGAGCAGGTGATGTTGCTATCGCAAAAGTTAGCAGATTTTACCAAAGGTGAAGCCGATGTGTTGCGTAAAGCAATGGGTAAAAAACAGGCAACTGTACTTGCTAAAATGAAGCCTCAATTTATAGAGCAAGCAAGCAAAAAAGGTCATGACCCAGAAAAATTAGAAAAAATATGGAAAGACTGGGAAGCGTTTGCAAGTTATGCTTTCAATAAATCTCACTCTACTTGTTATGCTTGGATTGCCTATCAAACTGCCTACTTAAAAGCACATTATCCTGCTGAATATATGGCTTCTGTGTTGTCTAATAATATGAATGACATCAAATCTGTGTCGTTTTTTATGGAAGAATGCAAGCGTTCTGGAATTACCGTTTTAGGTCCTGATATTAACGAATCATATGCAAAGTTTTCTGTAAATAAAGATGGAAACATTCGTTTTGGAATGGCGGCAATTAAAGGGGTTGGAAGTTCTGCCGTAAAAGCAATTATTGATGAGCGAAAAAAGAACGGGAATTTTGTTTCCATTTTTGATGTTGCAAAACGAGTAGATTTACGTATTGCCAACAAAAAAGCGTTTGATGGATTGATTTTAGCTGGTGGATTTGATTCTTTTAAAGATACCCATAGAGCACAATATTTTGCTTTAGATGAAAAAGGGCAAACCTTTATTGAAAAAGCGTTGCGTTACGGTAATAAGTTTCAAGATGGTGAAAATTCTTCTCAAGTTTCTTTGTTTGGAGATGCGTCTGATATTCAATTACCAGAACCAATAATTCCTGAATGTGAAACTTGGGGAACCATGGAAACATTAGGAAAAGAAAAAGAAGTAGTAGGTATTTATATTTCTGCACATCCGTTAGATGATTTTAAAAACGAATTGTCTTTTTGCAATACCAATTTATCTCATTTTAAAGAAGATCTTTCTAAATACGTTGGTATGAATTTATCTTTTGCTGGAATCATTACTGACGTACAGCATAGAGTTTCAAAAGCAGGAAAAGGTTGGGCTACCTTTTTTATTGAAGATTATTACAACAATAATGAGTTTCGAATTTTTGGAGAAGAATATTTAAAGTTCAGACATTTCTTAGTGCCAAATTCTTTCTTATTTATAAAAACAGTTATTAAAGCAGGCTGGATAAATAAAAATACAGGAGTAGCAGGTGAGCCTAGATTACAGTTTACTGATGTCAAATTATTACACGATACAATGGATGAGTTGTGTAAGAAAATCACCATTCAAATCCCTGTTCAAGAAGTAACAGAAGACCGTATAACTAATTTACAGCAATTACTAGAGACAAATCCTGGTAAACAAAATCTATATTTTACAATTTGGGATGAAAAAGAGAAAATTGAACTGAACTTACCAAGTAGAATTCCTAAAATAAAAATTACAAATGAGTTGTTAACAACTTTAGAAAAAGAGCAAATTAACTTTAAACTGAACTAATAATGATTTTTTTTTACAACGGAAAAAAGCCTTCTAAAGGGTATGATGTTGCTATTGGATGCCTCATGGTTATTGCTTTCTCTGCTATGATCTATTTTTTTACTAGGTTTGACAATTTAGAGGACCTCAATGAATATACTTTTCAATTAGTATTTATTTTATTAATGGCGGGTAGTATTTTATATCAGGTGTTCAGAAAAAAAGGAAAATTGCATCCATTTTATTTTGTACTCAAATCAACGCTCAAGAAAATACAAAAATATCAACTATTGATTTTGTACAAACAGTAAATAATAACACAAAAGAGCTTGTGTATTATTACCAAAACAATTGGGAAGTGCTCAGAAAAATGGCTATTAAAAAAAGCTATATAGATTCTTACCAATTCCTCGAAACAAAACCAACAGCAGAAGCTCCTTTTAGTTTTATGCTAATAACTACCTATAAAAATAAAACTCAATTTGATGCACATGAAGAGCACTTTCAGAAGTTGATAAAAGCAAAGGGAAAACTAGAATTATTAAATACTAAAAAGCTAGGTGATTTTAGAAAAACACTTTTCAGTAAAGACATTTATCATAAAGAAAATTAATTTGTGCTTTCTCTAAAAAGCGCTTCTAAATTTTGATTTTGTGTGTTTAATCCCAAAATTTTGAGTCCGATTTCTTGAGCAAAATCGAACACTACAGGACGCATATCCTCTTTCGAATTAAAGGTTAAAAACCAGGTAGTATCGTAGTTGTTTTTATATGAAATTAAATTTGGTAATTTCTTTATAAATTGTTCTTCAAGTTTAAAATCAAAGGTAACTTCTATAACTTGATGTTGATTAGAACGAACCTCTTTTAGCAATTTATCAACAACAATTTCTCCTTTTTTAATAATGATTACTCTATCGCAAACTGCTTCTACTTCTTGCATAATATGTGTAGAAAACAAGACTGTTTTATCTTTTCCAACTTCTTTAATCAAAGCCCTAATACTTAACAATTGATTTGGATCTAAACCGGTTGTTGGCTCGTCTAAAATCAACACAGTTGGATTGTGCAATAATGCAGCAGCCAAACCAACTCTTTGTTGATACCCTTTAGATAACTGTCCTATTTTTTTATGAACTTCTGGCGTTAATCCAACTTTGTCAATAATGGCTGAAATATTTTCTTTTGCAACTTTATAGATAGAAGCTTGAAATTGCAAGTATTCCTTTACATACATTTCTGTATATAAAGGATTGTTTTCTGGTAAATAACCGATATTTTTTTGTGCTTCAATCGGATTTTCTAACACATTTATTCCGTTAACCAAAACACTCCCTTCTGAAGGCTTAACATACCCTGTTAAGATTTTCATCATGGTAGATTTCCCTGCTCCATTTGGACCTAAAAAGCCAACAATAGAACCTTTGTCTACAGAAAAACTTACGTTATTTAATGCAGATTGAGAATCATATAATTTGGTTACCGAAGAAACTTCTATAGACATAAACTAGGCTTCATATTATTTAAGACAACGAACAATTAGCTTTTTAGTTGTAGCACATAAAAAATTAATCAATTACAATTTTTTTAGAAATACGATTGTTACCATTTGCAATTTTTAAAATGTACAATCCTTTTGCAACCGATTGATAATTTAACGCTTTACTAAATGAAGTATCAATTGCTTTAAATTCTGATGTTTTAATTTTCCTCCCTCTAAGATCAAACAATTCGATATTGACATCAGAAGATTGCAAATCAAAACTTACTGTAATCATTCCATTTGATGGGTTTGGAAAAAGCTTAAAGTTTGAAAATAATTCGTCTCCTACTGAAGCTGCACTATCAATAGAAAAATTAGTGCTATTTACTGCATAAAAAATGTTATTTGCAGCTTCAACTTTTATTCTTGCTTGGGTTGTTGTAATATTTGGCAATGTTACATCAACAGAACCATTATTTGGTGTGTTTGAAATTAACACATTCGGAAAAGTCATTCCGCCATCAGTAGAAAGCAATATATTAACGTTAGCTGCATTCACAGGAGCAGCTGTTGTATTCGCTACATCCCAGGTAATGGTCTGAGTTGAGTTTCCATTCAATGTGGTTGCTATTGTTTGTGAAGTCACTAAAAACGGTCCTGATTTCCCATCAACAGTAATTTTAACATCATCTCTAGCGTATGCACCTCCATTTAACACGTTATCTCTAACGGTTAAAGAAAAATTCATTGTTCTAGCAACAGACGGAACAACTTCCCAATTTGATGAGGTATTTCCTAACACAGTTGAAATTGCGGGCATGTATCTATTTGGCGATGTTGAAGATGGTAAAGACCGAAACATTGGGCCAACAGTATTTGTAGCATTCGGAGGCATTGTTGCTGTTTGATTGTCTAATTGTTCCCAGTTGTAAGTTAAATTATTACCAGCATCTGCGTCAGTCGCTGATCCTTTTAATACAAACGGAGTTGATTTTGGAATTGTAAAATCGTTTCCAGCATTTGCAACTGGAGCAGCATTATTGGTAATAGTTTCTACTGCACATGTTGCTGTTGTTATTACATGGTTCCACATTTCTGAAATACTAACAGCATGAAAATATGCATCACTAATATTTTGAACGTTTGGATCACAAAAACCTGCATAACCCATAATGGTTGATCCACTTCCAGGTTCAACTGCAGTTGCATTATATCGGTTACAATCTACATTTTGAGTATGATTTGCGCCAAACTGATGACCAATTTCATGTGCTACTAAATCAATATCAAATCTATCTCCTAACGGTGTTTTTCTCATCGTAGCTCCTTGTGCTTTTTCTCCTGTAACACAGACAACTCCTCCTCCTGCTACACCATTTCCACTTTCATCATTTACCCACGCAAAAACATGACCAACATCATAATTTGCATTACCAATTACTGCATCACATTTTGTCTGAGACTCATTAACTAAAGCTGATATATCATTATTTGTTAAACCATCTGTTGCTGCGTCTAAAAAAATTAAATCTGTATTATCAGAAACCAGCTTCATTGTTACACCTAAATCTCTTTCAAAAATCCCATTAACACGTGTCATTGAAACATTCATTGCTGATAAAACAGCTGTCTTTTTTGTTTGGTTAGTTTCTCCAGCTCCTACGCCTTGGTTGGTTAAATGGAATTGCGAATATTCTGCAGTGCCAATTAATGCCATTCTATATGTTCTTAATTTTCCGTCATTTGCATTTACAGTTTTCTGAATCTTTCTGTTTTTAACTGCTAGATTTTGTCCATCAAACAAACATTCAAATTTATTTTTTTCGTTTTTATTTTTAAAATAAGCTATTGATGTTTTTTTATCTTTTGTATATGGGTCGATTAAATACATTGGATACTTTCCTGAGGTAATCATAACATGAATACCTACTTTAGATTTACTAAACCGAACTCTTGCCGTAACATCATCAATCCCTACTCCAACGTACGATTTTATCTGTGGGTATTTCGCTGCCAATTCATCTGAAAAAACGGATGCTTCTTTCACTAAAAAACGCTGAATTCCGTTTGGAGTTGGTAACTCCATAATTATTTCTTTGCTTTTAGAAAACGTTAATTTTTTATTGATTTCGTTGTTGTTAATAGTAAACAACTCAAAAGATGTTGGTAGTGTTTCTCTGTATTCTAGTTTAGCTCTAATAAGTCTAGATTTTGCGTCTTGTTTGGTCCAAATGTTTTGTGAGAACATCGAAACGGAAACAAAAAGTAAAAACAAAAAGGAAATTTTGCCGTATTTCATCATCATTAAAATGTATCTAAAATTAGTTAGGGTTAATTGTAAATATCACTAACAAATGTAATTAAATATTTATCTTTGTTCTCTACTATTATGAATAAAAACATCCAACTTAAAAACTTAGGCGTTAAAGATTACAAGGAAACTTGGGATTATCAAACAGAATTATTACAAGAAATTGTTGATGTAAAAATTAACAATAGAAAGAATAATACTACTGAAGAAACCAAAAATCATTTCCTATTTGTAGAACACCCTCATGTATATACCTTGGGTAAAAGTGGTGATCTGGCGAATTTATTACTTAATGAAAAACAGTTGGAAGAAAAGGGAGCTACTTTTTACAAAATAAATCGTGGTGGAGACATTACCTATCATGGTCCAGGTCAGATTGTTGGCTACCCTATTTTAGACTTAGAAAATTTTTTTACAGACATTCATAAATACCTGCGTTTGCTTGAAGAAGTGATTATCTTAACCTTAGGAGATTATGGTTTAAAAGCTGGGAGAAGTAAAGGAGAAACAGGAGTTTGGCTAGATGTTGGAACCCCTTTTGCGCGTAAAATTTGCGCCATGGGAATTCGTTCTTCCCGTTGGGTTACCATGCATGGTTTTGCATTGAATGTAAATGTAAATTTAGGATATTTCGATAATATTATTCCTTGCGGAATTAGAGGAAAAGCTGTTGCTTCAATGGAAACCGAATTGGGTAGAAAAATTCCAATTGAAGAAGTGCAAGAAAAAATTTTAAAACACTTTACAACTTTGTTTGAGGTTGATACTTTTATTTAAGGTTTCTATTTACTTAGTAATGGTAAACGATTTAAAAAAAGTCTCAGCAACTTCTTTTTTAAATTTTTCTTTTTTGGCAAACACCATTATTTGATACAAATACAACTCTTTATAAAACACTTTGTATTCTACCATTACACCATTACTTAGGTTCAGCACAGCAAAAATTCCATTCATATTATTCTCTTTTATTCTTTTTTGCTGAACTACGGCACCTTTAAGTGCTGTTTTAAAGTTTAAAATAGATGCATTTAATAAATCTGAAACTCTTTTGGGTTTGTTTTGCTCCAAACTACTAGAAAGTACAAAAAGCATTTCTTTGTTTCTATATGCTGCTCTATATGAAGTACTAGTTTTATCATTTCTAACATCTTCAGTAACTTCTCCGAAAGAAATCATAGAAAATTTACCTAGTTTTGAAGTATATGTTTGTCCATTTTCTTGCGCTACCATATGAAGCCCAAAAAACAACAAAACACATGTTAAGAGTATTTTTTTCATATCTGGAGTAAAAATTGGTGTACGTAAATATACTAATTTTAAAGGAAAAAAGAAAGCTTAAAAAACAATCAAAAACTAACAACCTTTATTTCTCTTCATTAAAATACACTTTGTAGTAGTGCATTTTCTTTTCTTCATCGTATCCTCTTTCTAAATAATCTGAAGCAGCATCTGGTGCATCCACATCTAATTTTATTTCGATATTGGTATCTAATTTTATGATGCTTTTTATCTTTTGCTTTTCTTTCTTTAAAACAACATCAGAAACTTCAAAATTATTTCTGATTAAGACATCATTCAGCGTTTCGAAATGTTTTTTGTAATCATCAAACATGTTTTTCTGTTTGTCTTCTTCAAACAATTCATCTTTAAAAGCATGATAATCTACTGATTCATTTTCTTTAAAGTAATCTAAAGTATTTGCTAAAAACTGACTTTGTTCTTGTTTGCCAAACTCAGGTTTTATAACTTCTTCAGAAAACTCTTTACACAATTCTAAATAACTTTGGGTGTGTTGATTACGATCATCTGCATATTTTACCGATAAGAAATTTTTAATCCAATATTGTGCATCGTATTGATTGTTATCTACACTTAACACAACTGTTCCTTCTGCATCTGTAGTATTTAAAATTAAACAACCTTTGTCGATTTTCTTGGTGCTAATTCCTTGTTGAACAGTAACATCAAAACTATGATCTTCTAGATAGGTTTGAAAAAAATCTGTTTTATTTTCAACCTTAAAAATTCCTATAGCTTCGGTCAATACATCTTGGTATTCAATTCCTTCAATCAAAGCAATTATAACATCTCCTTTTTTAATTTGAGCAGAATTAGATTGTTCGTATAAATGATTGACAATGTTTTTAGAGTTTTCTACAAAAGAACTCTCTTCTTTAAAGATGTTGGTCGCATAGTTATTGATTTCGTTTAAACGGATATCAGCATGATGACTAAAACGAAAACTTTGCGATAGATTTACAAATGGTTTTAATAAAAAAGGAATCATCAATTGATAACTATCTTCATCAAATCGGATAACATTTTCTGAGAAAACATTTTGCCCACTATTGTATTTATTGGCAACTTTATGTATGATACATTTGGTAATTTCTGCGCGTGTTCTTTTAATCATCTTGTAAAATTAGAGGGGCTAAAATAGTTGAAGTTTTTAATTTTTTAGAAGAATGTTGTTGTTGATTATTAACAATTACAAATCTAACTTTAATTGTTCTGGGAGTAATCGAAATGTTTTTCTATGATACTTTGTAATTCCGAATTCTCGAATCGCATTTCTGTGCTGTTTTGTTGGATATCCTTTGTTTTGTTTCCAATTATACATCGGATATTCTTGATGAATTTTTTCCATAAATTCATCTCTGTACGTTTTTGCCAACACAGAGGCAGCGGCTATACTTAAGTATTTTGCATCTCCTTTCACAATGGTTTGATGCGAGATTTCTTCATAGGCTTTAAATTTATTTCCATCTACAATAATAAATTTAGGCTGAATTTTCAACTGTTTAATTGATTGATGCATTCCTGTGATGGATGCTTGCAAAACATTTAATGTATCAACTTCTTTTTCATCAACAAAAGAAACCCCAAAAGCTACCGCGTGTTTTTCTATAAATGGCTTTAATTCTTTGCGTTGTTTTTCTGACAACTGTTTAGAATCATTTAAAAAAGGGTGTTCAAAATTTTCAGGCAAAATTACAGCAGCAGCTACAACTGGCCCACACAAACAACCTCTACCGGCTTCATCTGTTCCCGCTTCTAATATTTCTCCGCTGTAATTACTTTTTAACATCACTACAAATTAACAGTTTTAGAAGAAATTATTCATCTTTATTTCCGTTTAAAAATTTTACATTTGCTGTAACAATCATTTTAAATGAAAAATCATTTTTTTAGTTTCTTAATAGTCATGTTGTTTAGCGTGAATTTAATCCATTCTCAAATTAGCACTTCAGATGGGAGAAATCAACTAGATTCTACATTTATCAATAAAAAATCAATTATTGTTAAACTAGATGGTAAAACTAACTACAAAGATTATAGAGTAATCTCTTTTAAAAAAGACACTACCTATATTGATACCACGCTAACTATATTAAAAGAATACACCTATAATTTTTTGCGCAAAGACAATTTTGAGCTGTTAGCATTTCATAACCAAGGGCAAACTTTTAATAACCTAGCGTATGATTTTACACATCAAAACTCACTGCCTTTAATCGGAATGAATGCAAAGCATTTCAACTATTTATCAAAAGAAGACATTAATTATTATAAAGTTCCGACTCCAACTACAGAAATTTTATACAGAACTGGTTTGCAACAAGGGCAAGTTTTAGAAACCTTATTTACATTGAATTTTTCTGAACGTTTTAATGTGGGGATTCTCTATAAAGGCTTAAGATCTTTAGGGAATTACAGAAGATCTTTGTCTTCTCAAGGAAATTTTAGAACAGTGTTTAGCTACCAAACGAAAAACAGTCGCTATGCAATTAGAGGACATATTGCAATGCAAGATTTAACAAATCAAGAAAATGGTGGATTAACGATAACCTCCTTAGATTTATTTACAAATGACAACCCAAATTTTTCTGATAGAGGAAGATTAGATGTTAACTTGGAAGGAACCGAAACCACTTTAGAAGGAAATCGATTTTATATGGAGCATGATTATAAATTGTTTTCGTCTAAAGATTCTTTAAACAACAATTTTACAAATTTAAAATTGGGACATGCGTTTACAAACGAAAGTAAAAGTTATGAGTTTACAGAAAGCTCTTTAAACACTGGATTTTTTGGAAATGCAAATGTTACTTCTGGATTTACAGATAGGGTTGAAAGTAAATATATTGACAATCAATTGTTTTTAAAATTTAACTCGAAATATGTTTTAGGAACCTTTAGAGTACATACTGGTTTAACAAATTACAATTACGGGTATAGTGGGGTATTAAATCCTACAATAAACACCATTACTGATCCAAAAATTAAAGGTTCTGCGGTTTCTTTTGGAGGGAATTGGAATGCCGTAATTAAAAATTTTCAATTAAATACCGATGTCTCTATTACACCAGGATCCGGGAGAATTTCTGGATCAAATTTTTATACTGAAGCCATTTATAAAAAAGACAGTTTAACTTCTTTTAAAGGAAGTATTTCTATCAATTCTAAATCGCCAAACTTTAATGCCATCTTATATCAAAGTGCATATAACGAATACAATTGGCAAAATGATGCTTTTAAAAACAGCAATACAAGAAATATTGCTTTTGAATTACAATCTAAATGGATAAACCTAAACACAAGCATAACAAACATTGAGAATTACACATATTTTGATGACAACTCTAAACCGCAACAATCTGGAGAAAATGTTACCTATTTTAAAGTAAAAGCGAATAATGAATTTAAATTCGGCAAGTTTGCATTGAACAATACTATTCTTTATCAAAAAGTAAGTAGCGGACAAGACGTGTTTAGGGTTCCAGATTTTGTAACAAGAAACACGTTATATTATTCAGATTTTTTATTTGAAGGAAATCCGCTTTTTTTACAAACCGGAATTACATTTAACTATTTTTCGAAATACAAAGCCAATGCGTTTAATCCGTTGTTAAACGAATTTATAATTCAGAATACAACAGAAATTGGTTATCCAACTTTTGATGTTTTTATCAATGCTCAAATTAGAAGAACACGTATTTATTTAAAAGCAGATAACATAAGCTCCCTATTTTTAAAGAAGAATTATTTTTCTGCCCCAAACTATCCATATAGAGATTTTGTTATCCGTTTTGGGTTGGTTTGGAATTGGTTTATATAGATTCTCGTTTTCTAGGGAATGACATTTATATCGAAGTATATTTACGATTTAATTGAAAAAAAATGAAACAAAAATTACTAGACAGTTGGAAACTCTTTTTACTAGCAAGTTTAACCTTAGGATTAGCGCCATTTAATCCACCACACATTTGGGGCAAACTACAGTGGATAGCTGGAGGAAATGCTTTTTCTGGTGAAAGTGCGATGCAATTTCAAGATTATTTTGATGTTGTTTTGCATGGATCTCCTTGGATTCTTTTAATTATTTCTGGATTCCTACACCTTACAAAAAAGAAATAACCTACTTGTTTTCAGGGAATTATAGTTCCATTTCAGGTAAAAATCTACCTGGGATTGAGCTTTCTTGCAAAGAAATTATTTTAAAACCATACTTAACATAGAAAGATTCAGCATTTGGATCTGATAACGTTTTTAGCACAAATCCTTTTTTGGTTCGAGCGTTTTCTATAGCATGGTTAATTAATTGATGTCCAACTCCTTTTCCAATAAATTCTGGAAGTACAAATAAGAACTCTAATGAAATTGTAGTCGTGTTCAACATATCTATAATATAAAACCCTACAATCGTTCCATTTACTTTATAAACAAATGCACTTGTTTTTGAAAGATACCCTGAAGTAATTGTTAACTCATCAATCCAACCGTCTAATTGCTCTTGGGTGTATTTCCAAAATGCTTTAGACGCTAACGCAATTTTAGTAAGCAGTTCTGCATCAGAAGGAATTGCTTCAACAATCATAAGATTATTTTTTCACCAACTGTTTTATTTTGATGTTAAAGGCTGCGAAAATTAAAGTCATAATTGGACTCAACCAGTTAAAAATAGCGAAGAAAAAATATTCTGCTACTCCAACTCCTAATACGCCTGATTGATAAGCTCCACAAGTATTCCAAGGAATTAACACCGAAGTAACTGTCCCAGAATCCTCTAAAGTTCTACTTAAATTTTCTGGCGCTAAGCCTTTATCTTCATAGGCTTGTTTAAACATTTTACCAGGAACAACAATTGCTAAATATTGATCTGAAGCAGTAACATTTAATGCCAAACAGCTTGCTACTGTACTTGCAAACAACCCAAAAACAGAAGAGGCTAAACTTAATAATACCTTACTAATTCTTGCCAAAGCTCCTATTGCATCCATCACACCACCAAAAACCATGGCACAGATAATTAACCAAATAGTACCTAACATTCCGCTCATTCCTTTAGCAGTAAATAAATCGTTTAATTCTGCACTAGAAGTTTCTACAGAAGAATTAACAGTCATTGCATTCATAACGCCTTTATAAGCAGAATCAAAAGTCAAAGAATTTGTACCTGCTACCTTGGCAACAATATCTGGTTGTGCTATTATGGCAACAACTCCGCCTAATAAAGTACCAACTAACAAAGCCACTAAGGGTTGGGTTTTTCTTACAATCATAAAAATGACAATAGCGGGTACGATAAATAACCAAGGTGATATATTAAAAGCTCCGTCAATAGCAATCAATTGATTTGAAATATCGGGTACACCAGTTGTATCTAGTGTAAACCCAATGATTATAAAAACTAATAAAGTAATTAGAATTGTAGGAATGGTTGTAAAAGTCATGTATTTTATGTGATCAAACAATTCTCCACCAGCCATAGTTGGTGCTAAATTTGTTGTATCAGAAAGTGGCGACATTTTATCTCCAAAATAAGCACCAGATAATACAGCTCCTGCAGTCATTCCGGCAGAAATACCTAGTGTATTTCCAATTCCAACTAAAGCAATTCCAACAGTAGCAGAAGTTGTCCAAGAACTTCCTGTTGCTATAGAAATGATAGCACAAATAATTACACTTGCTGCTAAAAATATGGTGGGATTTAACATCTGCAATCCATAGTAAATCATAGACGGAATAATTCCGCTAATCAACCAAGTTCCTGCTAAAGCTCCAACCATTAACAAAATTAACAAAGCACCTGTAGTAGATTTTACATTCTCTGCCACCTCTTCCATCATTTGCTTGTAAGAAACTTTATTAAAAAAACCTACAATGGCTGCAACTGCTGCACCCATCAATAAAATAAACTGGTTACTTCCACTCAAAGCATTATCACCATACACAAAAAACACATTATAAAACAACATACCAATTAAAGCAAAAACAGGAATTAAAGCTTCCCAAATGTTTAACTCTTTGTTTTCAATGATGTGTTCGTCTTGGGGTTCTCTGGGAGTGATATTTTGGCTTTCCATTAGTTTAAGTTTTAATCTTGTAATGTTACGATTTTACACAATGTTATGCAAATCAAATTGTTTCTTACATTTGCTCCTATGGATTCGTTAACTCAAATCGTTTTAGGTGCAGCTTGTGGCGAAATAGCGCTGGGAAAAAAAATTGGGAACAAAGCATTGTTATTTGGTGCCATTGGAGGTACAATTCCTGATTTAGATGTGTTTATAGGAAAGTTATTTTACACAAACACCATAGACATCATGACATTTCATAGAGGGTTTATGCATTCTCTTTCCTTTGCTTTTTTAGGTGCATCTATTTTTGGATTTGTAGCTTTTAAGCTATACAACTCTGGTAAAAGAGTTCATTTAACAACTCAAAAAGATTGGACATGGTTGTTCTTTTTATCCGTTTTTACACATCCTATTTTAGATTGTTTTACTCCTTACGGAACACAATTGTTTTTGCCTTTTTCTGATACTCGAATTGCATTTAACAATATTTCTGTAGTAGACCCTGCGTATACATTACCTTTTTTGTTTTGTATGATTGTTGTATTGTTTTTTAAAAGAACAAATCCAAAACGTTTAAAATGGACAAGAGCTGGAATTTACATAAGTTCTGCCTATATGATTTTTACAATCGGCAATAAAATTTATATGGACTCGGTTTTTAAAAAGTCTTTTGATGATGCGGCAATTTCTTATATCCGATATAGAACACAACCAACAATTTTAAACAATTTATTGTGGTACGGAATTGCAGAAACCAACACCGAATATAAAATTGCCTATTATTCTATTTTTGATTCAAAAAACACGACAGATAATTTTATTACAATTGCCAAAGACACCACAATATTAGATCAAAATAATGCAGATTTAAAAAGACTAACTTGGTTTAGTGACGAATATTATTTAATTGAAAAGAAAAATAACCTTGATGAAATCATATATAACGATCTGCGTTATGTAATGATTACAAAAGATTCTATTAATTCGGTAATGAATTTTAAAATCGAAAAAAATGGGTCTCGTTTAGAAACGAAACCCAATACTAATTTTAATCCTTCAAGTGATTTTTTTAGTGCTTTCTGGAATCGAATTAAAGGGATTTAACACTTCTAATAATATCTAAAATAATTGGTTTTAATCCACTAAAAAAGAACTCAACTGCAATTACCATTACTATTAATCCCATTAATCTCATCATTACATTAATACCTGTTTGCCCTAATATTTTTATAATTTTCGAAGAACTATATAATATTATATAGGTTAATAATATAACAACAAAAGCTGCAAGAATTAGCACTACTTTTTTCTCAATAGAATCAGCATCTTCCATCATTACAATAGCGTTTGTTAATGCTCCTGGACCACAAATCATTGGTATTGCTAAAGGTGTTACAGAGATATCATTTACATAAGTCTTTATTTCTGAATTACTAACTTTTACTTTTCCTAATCTTGCTTGTAACATATCCATTCCCATCAAGAAAAAGATGACACCACCAACAACTCTAAAGCTATTAACTGAGATTCCGAAAAAATTGAATAATACTTGTCCAGAAAAAGCAAAAATTATGATTGTAATAAAACTAACTACTGAAGCTTTTCTAGCTGTTTTAGTTCTATGAACTTGATCTAAATCAGCAGTCATGGTCATAAAAATAGGCATTGTACCAAAAGGGTTTATCAACGTAAAAAAGGACGTAAAAGATAAAATTCCAAATGCAATAACTTCACTCATAACTAGATCATTTTATCATAAAACACCCACTTGTTTCATACAAGCATTCATCATTTTGTAAGTTCTTTCAATATCGTCATCTAAACCAATAGAAAAGCGAATTAAACCATCAGTTAATCCCATTTCTTTTTGTTCTTCAAGAGGAATTTCTGAAGATGTAGAAGTACCTGGTGCAGAAAATAAGGTTTTATAAAAACCTAGACTTACAGCTAAATAACCTAAATTTTTCTCTTGCATTAATTCCATCAACGCATTTGCTTTCTCTAACGAACCTGCATCAATCGTTAACATTCCACCAAAACCATATTCTTCATTCATCATTGATTTAAAAACCTCATGAGATGGATGTGATTCTAAACCAGGGTATACTGTTTTTAATCCGTCAGCTTCAAATTTATTGGCTAAAAAAGAAGCATTTTTGCTATGTTGTTTCATTCTGATATGCAAGGTTCTCATGTTCTTTAAAATAGAAGCAGAACGTAAAGAATCCATTGACGCACCTAACAACATACTCGCTCCGTCAATCACACTTTTTTGAGAATTTACAAACTCAGAAGTGCCACATACAACACCGCCCATAGTATCTGAAGAACCATTGATGAATTTTGTTAAACTGTGCAATACAACATCTGCACCCAACTGTGCAGGAGAGATTGATAATGGAGAAAATGTATTGTCTACGACCAATTTTAAATTGTATTTTTTCGCTAACGCAGCTAATGCTTTGATATCTGCAACCTCCAATAACGGATTACTTACAGATTCGCAATAAATCATTTTCGTTTTTTTAGTAATTGCCGCTTTAACAACATCTAACTTTATAATATCTACAAATGTTGTTTCAATTCCCATTCTTGGTGTGAAATTTTTTAAAAACGCATAGGTTCCGCCATAAATAGTTCTACTAGAAACAATATGATCTCCATTTCCACAAATTTGTAAAATAGTTGGTGTTATTGCTCCCATTCCAGAACCTGCAACATTTGCTGTCTCTGTTCCTTCCATGGCTGCCAATGCTTCCCCTAAATATAAGTTGCTTGGTGATGAATGACGAGAATATAAATAACAACCATCTGTATTTCCTTCAAAAGTATCGAACATGGTTTTTGCCGATAAAAATGTATAGGTAGACGAATCTGAGATTGATGGATTTACACCTCCAAATTCTCCGAAATATTGTAAATCTTGAATGTTGTTTGCTGGTTTAAATTTCATGACTTTATATTTTGTTTCACAAATAAACAACATATCAGATTAATAATCAACCAATATTAATATATATAGATTATTTATCTATATTTACCTCATAAACTAAAAAATTAAACTTTAATTCGTGTTGTTTTGAACAACAGTTAGAAAATTTTTCGGAATGCAATTAGATATTATTGACAAAAAACTAATTTATCTTTTACAAAAAGATAGCAAACAGACCACAAAACAACTTTCTTTACAACTAAACTTATCTGTAACAGCAGTTTACGAACGTATTAAAAAACTTGAAAAAGAAGACGTGATTAAAAGGTATGTTGCAATTATCAACAAAAACAAAATAGAAAAATCGTTTTTAGTTTTTTGTCATATAAAATTGATTCAACACACCAAAGAATACGTTAGTAATTTCGAATCGGAGGTTTTAAAATTACCAGAAGTATCTGAGTGTTTTCATGTTAGTGGCGATTATGATTATATTTTAAAGATTTATGTAAAAGACATGGAATCGTACAGAGATTTTATGATTACAAAACTAACCGCAATTAAACACATTGGAAGTACACATAGCATTTTTACCATTGGAGAGGTAAAAAACACAACGGCTATAAGCTTATAACAAAAAACCCAAAACTTTCGTTTTGGGTTTTTCTAAACTTCATTTATACTTGTTCTACTTTGTTGTTTTTACTTCAAAAGACATCTCTACTAAATCGTCTATAAATTTATCTTTTAAATTATCAAAGAAAGATTTTGAACCGTACTTTACATTAAAGTCAGCTCTATCAATATTAAAATTATCACTTTTAAAAACATAATTTCCATCAACCTCAGAAAGAGTTGCAGGAATAGTAATGCTTTTTGTTACATCTTTGATACTTAAATTTCCTGTCACAGATAATTTACCTTCATTGTCTTCTACTTTTGTTATCACAAATTTAGCTGTTGGATATGTTGCAACATCAAAGAAATCAGCTGATTTCAAATGCCCTTCTAACTTACCTGCTCCTTTTTCACCTTTCATATCTATATTTGTAATTGTGCTCATATCAACCACAAACTCACCTGAACTAACAACTCCGTTCTCAATTAAGATTCCTCCACTTTTTAAGGCAACAGTTCCATGATGCTCTCCGGTTGGCTTTGCACCTTTCCAGTTTAAAACCGATGTAGTTAAGTTTACATTATTTAATTCTGAAGCTGTTTTTACAACTTTAACTTCTTCTTTTACATCTACTTTTTTGTTCTCTTTACAAGAAATAAATGCAGTAGAAAATGCAATTGCTAATACTATTAATTTTTTCATTTTATTATTTTTTTATTTAGTTTTTTGTGAGCTGCAAATATATGTCATAATAATTTATTTTCCATGGAGAATAAATTATTTTTTTCTTAAAGTTTCCTTAAAACAAAAAAGCACAAATCATGATTTGTGCTTTTTTGTTTTACAGCTACATTTTATTTATTAGCCCTAACAATAAAAGACATTTCTACTTCATCATCAATAAACCTGTCTTTTAAATTTTTAAAAAAAGATTTAGACATGTATTTGATATTAAACTCCGCTCTATCAATTTTAAAAACATCACTTTTTAACAAGTATGCTTTTTCGTTTTCTAATATTACTCCAAAAAAACTTACCTTTTAAGTTATGTCTTTAATTGTTAAATCCCCAGTAATCTTAATTTTTTGATTTTCATTAGTAACTTCTGTTATTTTAAATTTAGAAGTTGGGTACTTATCTACTTCAAAAAAATCAGCGGATTTTAAATGGTTTTATAATTTCTCAATTCCTTCCCTATTACTAATGGAGGTCATATCAATAACAAATTCACCAGATAGTAATTCTCTATTGACAATCGTTAAAAAGCCTGATTTTAATTTTACAGTTCCTCTATGGCTTGTAAATAAGTTAGATCCTTTCCAAAAAACGTAAGTAGATTTTAAATCTAATTTAGACTGATTAGACTGAGATGTATCATTCTCTTTTTGTATTAAGGAAAACGAAACAAGACCAATAGCGATAAGAATTAATACTAATCTTTTCATTGAAAGCAGGTTTAAATAAAAAACTCATCAAAGTTAGAAAATTAATACGCTTCTAAGGAGTTAATAAATTAAATTTTGTTTTCTGTATCAATAATTATTGTTACAGGTCCGTCATTTAGTAATTCTACCTTCATATCTGCTCCAAACTCACCTGTTTGCACTTTTTTATCAATTTCAAGTTCAAACTGCTTCACAAATTCTTCGTATAATGGAATTGCTTTTTCGGGTTTTGCTGCTCTTAAATAACTTGGTCTATTTCCTTTTTTTGTACTTGCCTGCAAAGTAAATTGACTTACAACGATTGCTTCACCATTAACATCAATTAACGACCTGTTCATCACGCCATGTTCATCATTAAAAATTCGAAGGTTTGCAATTTTTTTTGACAACCAAACAATATCTTCAGAAGCGTCATTTTCTGCAACACCTAAAAGAAGTAAAACTCCATGTTTAATTTCTGAAATTTTAATTCCGTTTACAGTGACACTTGCGTATTTAACTCTTTGAATTACAGCTTTCATTTAATCTTCTTCTTCATTTTCCCAAAAATCTGTTCTATAATGTTCTTCTTCTCCGGCTATAATTTGCAAATAACTTTTATATCTAGAATACGATATCTCTTCGTTCTCTACTGCATCTTTTACAGCGCATTTAGGTTCTTTTACATGCAAGCAATTGTTATACTTGCAATCGTTTTTAACCGCTAAAAACTCCGGAAAATAATCATCTACTTCTTCTTTTTCCATATCAACCACGCCAAAACCTTTTATTCCTGGGGTATCAATAATAGAAGCATTAAAAATTAAATCGAACATTTCTGCAAACGTAGTTGTGTGTTGCCCTTGTTTATGTTGATTGGAGATTTCTTTCGTTTTTAATTCTAACATAGGTTCAATGGCATTCACTAAAGTAGATTTTCCAACTCCAGAATGTCCAACAAACATACTTGTTTTTCCAACCATCATCTCTTTTACAATGTCTACATTTTTATTTTCTGTGGCAGAAACCTCTATACATGTATACCCTATCTTTTCATAAATATCTTTTAAGTACAAAACCTCTGCTCGTTGTTCTATTTCGTATGAATCTATTTTATTAAAAACCAAAACTGTTGGCACAGAATACGCTTCTGCAGTAACTAAAAAACGATCTATAAAAGTTGTAAAAGTAGGTGGGTTATTAATGGTAATTAACAAGAATACTTGATCTAAATTGGCAGCAATAATATGGGTTTGCTTAGATAAATTAACAGACTTTCGAATGATGTAATTTGTACGATCATGTATCGTTTTGATAACTCCTGTTTCCGTATCGTTTTTAGCCTCAATTTCAAAATCTACAACATCTCCAACGGCAATTGGATTCGTGCTTTTAATCCCTTGGATTCTAAATTTACCTTTCATTCTACATTCGTAAAACGAACCGTTATTTGCCTTTACCAAATACCAACTTCCTGTAGATTTATATACAATTCCTGTCATTGATACAAAGTAAGTAAAATATCATTTAATAAATGTATATTAGTTGCTCATTTTTAAATTTTACGATTTTGAAAAAAATATTATTACTATTTATTGTTTTGGTTACCATAAACTCACAGGCACAAACTAGTCTATATGAAAATCCAAAGTTTGATGAAATTGCAAAAAACCATAAATCATTAGGAATACTTCCTTTTAAAACAACTGTAGAGTTGAGAAAAAAAGATTTGGAAAAAATGTCTAAAGGAGAACTGAGTAAATTAGAAAAAAAAGAAAGTGAAAGCATTCAATTATCTATGTATTAATGGTTCCTAAAAAGAAAAAAGCAAGGAAAAATGCAAACTGTTGAGGTGCAAGATCCAAATACTACGAAAGCTCTTTTAAGAAAAAAGAACATCACGGAAAAGAACATGAACAAATACACTCCTAAACAATTGGCAAACATTTTAAATGTTGATGCAGTGATTACTGGAGATTATAAAACAACCAAACCTATGTCAGAAGGCGCTTCATTAGCATTAGGATTGCTTAGCGGATTATGGGGCTCTTCAAATACTGCAACTATTAATATGAGTGTGCACAACAGAAAAGATGGTGTACTTCTATGGAATTACAACAAAAAAGTAAGAGGTAGTATCGGAACAGATTCAGATGATTTGATAAATACATTGATGCGAAAAGCTTCGAGACGTCTTTCTTATACCAAGAAAAAATAGATAAGAAAAAACCGCCAATTGGCGGTTTTTTCTTTTATCCTTTGATAATTTTTTCTTGATGATTGATAGATTCTTGGTGAATGGCTTTAAACATTTTTAAGACAAATTCTTCACTTAAACCTTTGCTTTCTCCTTCTAAAATCATATTTCCTAAAATCTCATTCCATCTTTTAGACTGTAAAACAGCAACATTTTTTTCTTTCTTCAGTTCACCGATTTTATCAGCAACTTTCATTCTTTTTCCTAACATCTCAATCAACTGATTATCAACTACATTAATTTGAGCTCTTAAATTCCCTAAAGAATTTTTATAATCTGATTCATGATCTGTTCTTTTTCTGATTTTTAAATCTTCCATTATTTGGATTAAGGTTGATGGTGTTACTTGCTGAGCAGCATCACTCCAAGCATTTTCTGGATCCATATGCGTTTCAATCATTAAACCATCAAAATTTAAATCTAATGCTGTTTGTGAAACATCAAAAATCATGTCTCTTTTACCGGTAATATGTGACGGATCACAAATCAATGGCAAATCTGGAAACCTGTTTTGAAACTCAATGGCCAATTGCCATTCTGGTATGTTTCTATATTTTGATTTTTCATAAGTAGAAAAACCTCTATGAATTGCTCCTAAATTTTTGATTCCTGAAGAATACAACCTTTCAATTCCGCCTAACCACAAAGCTAAATCTGGATTTACTGGGTTTTTAACCAATACAATCTTATCCGTTCCTTTTAAAGCATCTGCAATTTCTTGCATGATAAAAGGCGAAACAGTAGAACGAGCACCAATCCATAATAAATCAACATCGTGTTCTAACGCTAATTTTACATGTGCTGCATTGGCAACTTCTGTACAGGTTTTCATACCTGCTTCTGCTTTTACTTTTTGCAACCATTTTAATCCAATTGCTCCTACACCTTCAAACATTCCTGGTCTTGTTCTTGGTTTCCATATCCCGGCACGGAAATAATTTACATCAGAATCTTTTAATTCGTGTGCAATTTTCAATACTTGTTCTTCTGTCTCTGCACTACAAGGCCCTGCTATAACTAGTGGATGAGCTAGCTTCATATCATCCAACCATTTCTTTAATTCTTTTGTGTTTTCCATTTCTCTACTTCTTTTCGACTATTATTTTATTCCTTTTAATATTTGTTTGATATGATTTGTACTTTCCATTTCTTTATAAATTTCGGAAAAATCATTTTGCTCCATCAACGTTTTAAATTGTTGAAGGTTGCTAATATATTCATCTAATGTTTCAATAACATTGGTTTTGTTTTGTTCAAAAATGGGTGTCCACATTGCAGGTGAACTTTTTGCCAAACGAACTGTAGATGCAAATCCACTTCCTGCCATGTCAAAAATATCTCGTTCATTTTTTTCTTTATCGATAACTGTTTTCCCTAGCATAAAAGAACTAATATGAGACAGGTGCGATACATATGCTATCTGTTTGTCATGAGATTTTGGATCCATATATCGAATACGCATGCCTAATTTTGCAAAAATTTCCAATGCTTTTTCTTGTAGTTTAAAAGCGGTTTTTTCTACCTCACAAATAATATTTGTCTTTTTGTCAAACAATCTTCTATGCGCTGCAGATGGACCAGAAAATTCTGTTCCTGCAATGGGATGTGTCGCCAAATAATTTCTTCTTTTCGAATGTTTTTCTAACACGTTGCAAATTTGTTCTTTTGTAGAACCAACATCAATCAGCAAACAATCATCATTAATTGTATCTAATATGTTAGGAATGATTTCTAATTGTACATCAACCGGAATTGAAACGATAACAATATCTGCGATGTCTAATGAATCCAATCTTACTCTTTTATCAATTACACCTAGTTTTAAAGCTTCTTCTAAATGTGCTTCATTAGTATCAATTCCATAAATTATTGCTTCTGGATAATATGATTTTATATCTAACACCATACTTCCACCAATTAACCCGACACCAACTACAAATACATTCATCTTAAATTCTATTAATTGCTTCTTTAATTATTTCTTTTGACACACATAACGAAAATCGAATATACCCTTCTCCATTGGATCCAAAAACAGTTCCAGGTGCTATAAAAATATCTTTGTTATATAAAATTGCATCTGCAAACTCTTCGGATGTTTTTCCATTAGGAATTTTAGCCCAGACAAATAAACCCGTTGAGTTTTCATCATACGTACATTGCAACTTGTCAGCCAATTTCCAAAGCAAATCTCTACGTTCTTTATATTCGATATTTTGATTTTGAAACCATTCATCAGATAAATGCAATGCTTCAATAGCACCTTTTTGAATTCCGTAAAACATACCAGAATCCATATTGCTTTTCACTTTTAAAATTTGATTGATAAAGTTGCTGTTCCCCAACACCATACCCACTCTCCATCCTGCCATGTTAAAAGTTTTGCTTAACGAATTTAATTCTAATGCGATCTCTTTTGCACCATCAACTTGTAAAATACTTAATGGTTTTTCGTTTAAAATAAAACTATACGGATTGTCATTTACGATTAATATCTGATGTTGTTTTCCGAAGGCAACTAACTTTTCAAAAGTTTCTTTCAATGCGTTGATGCCTGTTGGCATGTGTGGATAATTAACCCACATAATTTTTACGTTTGTCAAATCTTGTTGTTCTAATTCTTCAAAATTTGGTTGCCAATCATGCTTTTCATCCAAATTATAAAAAACAGGTTCTGCTCCTACCAATTTTGTAACCGAACTATATGTTGGATACCCAGGATTCGGAATCAACACTTTATCTCCTTCGTTTAAAAAAGCCATAGAAATATGCATTACACCTTCTTTGCTTCCCATTAAAGGCAATACTTCATTTTCTGAATTTAGAGCTACTTTAAATTTATATTTGTAAAATTCTGATATCGCATTTCGTAATTCTGGCAGTCCTTGGTAACTTTGGTATTTGTGTGCAGAAGCATCGTTAAAACTTTTTTGAATTGCATCAATTACTTTAGTAGGAGGCTGTAAATCTGGACTCCCAATTCCGATGTTGATAATTGGTTTTCCAGAAGCAATCAACTCTCTTACTTCTCTCAATTTTATTGAAAAATAATATTCTTCTATGGTATTTAACCTCTTGGCTGCTTCTATCATTTTCTTCCATTTTTATAAGCTCCTAACACTTTAAATGCTGATGCCATTATTTCTATAATAGCAATTGCTTTTTCGTAGTCTTTATATTCATCAAAAGTGACATCAACAAAAAAGGAGTATTTCCATGGTGTTTCTATCACTGGCAATGATTGAATCTTAGTTAAATTCATTTTACAATCACTCAACACATTTAAAATTGCAGCCAAACTTCCTCTTTTATGGTCTAACTCAAATTTCAAGGATGCTTTATTGATGTTCTCAATTCCGTTCGTTGGTTGCTCTGTTTGCACAATTACAAAGCGTGTTGCATTGTCTTTCATGGTCTGAATGTCATCTTCCAACACTTCTAAATCAAAAATTTCTGCCGCTAATTTTGGTGCAATTGCAGCGACTCCTTTTAATTTTTCTTGTGAAATTCTTTTTGCCACTTCTGCTGTATCTACATCTTCTACCAATTTAATATGTGGATGTTTTTTAAAAAACACCTTGCATTGTAACAATGCCATTGGATGCGAATACACTTCTTTGATATCTTCCATTTTTTGACCAGGCAACGCCATTAAATGATGATGAATATTTAAGTATTCTTCCCCAGTAATGTGCAAGTTATTAGCATCTATTAAGGCATAATTCGGAATGATAGAACCCGCGATTGTATTTTCTATAGCCATAATTCCTTTATCCGCTTTCTTTTCTAACAGACTATCTACCAGCGCGTCAAAAGACAAGCATTCTTTTAATTTGATCGTATCTCCATAAAAGTCTTTAGCTACTTTATGGTGATTGGAACCTTCTGCTCCTTGTATGGCGATTATTTTTTTCATTTAAGCATAAAAAAAAGCCTCGAAATTCGAGACTTTATAATATATTATTTGTGTTAACAATACGATACAAAGTCTCAACTCTTATTAAAAAAATAAAAGTAAAAATAGAAACCTTGCCAAACGTTTTGTAACATCTTGTTGTTTTTGTTATACCTGACAAATCTAAAAATTAAATTATAATAAACAAATAATATTATAATTATTATATTTACAGCGTTGAAAAAAATATTTTCCATATCACTTTCGTTAATCATCCTACTTCAAAGTTTAGGGTTTAACTTTAATGACCTAGCTCAAATAGATGAATTTATTGAGCATGCTAAATTTCATAACGAGCAATATGGTGATTCTCTTTTTGTTTTTATTTCTAAACATTATGGTGAACTAAAAAAAGACCACGAAGAAAAACATCAAGATGAAAAGAAAGAACACAACAAGTTACCTTTTCAGAATCAAGCCCCTTCAACAATTATTGCATTTACCCTAGATATCCATTTATTAGAGTTTAAAACTTTAGACTTAACGGATTTAAACTCCTCTAATTTTTATTACCTAGACACTTTTTCAACCACGCATTCAGAGGAGATTCTACAACCCCCTAGGCTTTCATAAAGATCATCAGCTATTAAATTTTACTCCAATTCATTTTTATGATATTGGAATTATTAACATTGATTAATTTATGAATAATGCTATCAAAAATTATAAACTTTAGTATAAAGAACAAATTTATTGTTCTCTTATTTACAACCTTTATTATTGGTTTTGGGTTGTACTCTTTGTCACAAATTCCTATTGGAGCTGTGCCCGATGTAACTAACAATCAGGTACAAGTAATTACTACATCAAGAAATCTTTCTACACAAGATATGGAACAGTTTATTACCTATCCAGTTGAGTTAGAAATGGCAAATTTACCTGGTGTAAAAGAAATCCGTTCGGTTTCTAAATTTGGGCTTTCAGTGGTTACAATTGTTTTTGAAGACAATATGGGCACCTATTTACCAAGACAATTAATTGCAGAAAAAATTAAATCTGCTTCAGAAAAAATTCCAGAAGGATTTGGAACTCCAGAAATGGGTCCAATTACTACTGGCTTGGGAGAAATCTATCAATATGTATTAGATGTAAAACCCGAATTTAAAGATAAGTATTCACCTCAAGATTTACGAACCATTCAAGATTGGGTCGTAAAAAGACAATTGTCAGGAATTCCTGGTGTGATTGAAGTAAATACTTGGGGAGGTTTTCTAAAACAATATGAAGTTGCCATTAATACCGAAAAGCTAAATGCAATGGGTATTACAGCAAATGAAGTGTTTACTTCCATTGAAAAAAACAACAGTGTTTCTGGAGGTGGGTATATTGAAAAAGTAAATCAAGCTTTTTTTATCAGAGGTGAGGGACTTGTATCATCTTTAGAAGATATCGGAAATATTGTTGTAAAAAATGTAAATAACGTTCCTATTCTCATAAAGAATGTTGCTAAAGTTGGATTTGGTAATGCCACTCGATTTGGCGCAATAACAGGGAATGGCGAAGGAGAAAAAGTGCTTGGACAAGTAATGATGTTAAAAGATGCCAACTCTAAAAAAGTAATAGATGCTGTAAAAGAAAGAGTTGCCAACATTTCAAAATCATTACCAGAAGGTGTTTATATCAATGCTTTTTTAGACAGAAGTGAATTGATTGCAAAAACTACTTTTACCGTAACTGAAAACTTAGTTTTAGGTTGTTTAATTGTAATTTTTGTTGTGGTTTTACTATTAGGAAACTTACGATCAGGATTGGTAGTAGCATCTGTAATTCCGCTTTGTTTATTATTTGCACTTTCTTTAATGTACATTTTTGGTGTAGATGCCAATTTAATGAGTTTGGGTGCAATTGATTTTGGTATCATCATAGACGGAGCAGTCATTATTGTTGAATTTATTACTTTTCAAATCACAAAAAAACAATTAGAAATTAATAGTCTAAACAAAGAAGACCAACAACTTTTAAAAGATGAAATTACATTTAGCGGAGCCTCAAAAATGATGAACTCTGCGATTTTCGGTCAGTTAATTATTTTGATCGTTTTTATTCCAATTTTATCGTTAAGCGGGGTTGAAGGAAAAATGTTTAAACCGATGGCATTAACTTTTAGTTTTGCTTTATTAGGTGCAATGTTGTTTTGTTTCACCTATGTACCTGTGGTTGCAACACTTTTTTTAAAGCCTTCAAAATTATCAGACAAAAATATTTCTGTTCGGTTAATGAAATGGTTAAATAAAAAATACGAACCAGTTATTCATTGGGCATTAGAAAGTAAAAAAATTGTTTTAGCTATTGCAATTGCATTGTTAACTTCTTCTGTTTATTTATTTAGCACCATGGGAGGAGAATTTGTGCCAACATTAGATGAAGGAGATTTTGTAATTCAGCCTATATTAAAAACAGGGACTTCACTAAGTAATACCGTAAAAATAACAACAGAAATAGAAAAAATATTATTGGATAATTTTCCAGAAGTAAAACAAGTAGTTACTAGAATTGGTGCAGCAGAAGTTCCTACAGATCCAATGTCTATGGAAGAGAGTGATGTAATCATCGTTTTAAAACCAAAAAAAGAATGGACCTCAGCCAGTACTAAAGATGAATTGGCAGATAAATTTAAAGAAGCGTTAGCCATAATTCCTGGAATGGAAGTGGAATTTACTCAACCTATAGAAATGCGTTTTAATGAGTTAATTACGGGTGTAAGAGCAGATATTGCTATTAAGATTTTTGGAGAAAACTTAGACATCCTTGCTAAAAAAGGAAGTGAAATTAGCGAGTTAATAAAAAATGTTCCAGGGGCAGCCGATATTTCGTTAGAAAAAATTGCTGGATTGCCTGAAATGAGTGTGCAATACAACCGTGCAAAAATTGCTCGTTATGGTTTAAATATAAAAAATTTAAACGATATGATTTCTATGGGATTTGCAGGAAAAACTGCTGGAAATGTTTTTGAAGGAGAAAAGCGTTTTGATTTAGTTTTAAGATTAGAAAAAGACAAACGTTTAGATATTGACAATCTTAAAAACCTATATATAGATACTCCCAAAGGAGGGAAAATTCCACTAAGCGAATTGGCTACGATAAGTTATAAAAAAGGTGCTGCAAAAATTTCGAGAGACAATACACGAAGAAGAATTGTAGTGGGAATTAATGTTAGAAACAGAGATTTACAGTCTGTAGTTGATGATGTTGAGAAACTAATTAATGACAACATCAAGCTTCCAACAGGTTATTACATAACTTATGGAGGGCAATTTGAAAATTTACAAAGCGCAAAAGCTAGGTTACTGATTGCTGTACCTATTGCACTTATCTTAATTTTTATCTTGTTGTACTTTGCTTTTAATTCTGTAAAAGATGCTTTAATGATTTATTCTGCAATTCCGCTTTCAGCAGTTGGAGGAATCTTATTGTTGTGGTTAAGAGATTTGCCATTTAGTATTTCTGCTGGAGTTGGATTTATTGCTTTGTTTGGGATTGCTGTTTTAAACGGAATTGTATTGATAGAGCATTTTAAAGAATTAAAAAAGAAAGGTTTTAATAGTATGGAAGAATTGATAAAACAAGGAACAAAAGACCGATTAAGAGCTGTATTATTAACCGCAGCTGCTGCGGCTCTAGGGTTTTTACCAATGGCAATTTCTACCAATGCTGGGGCAGAAGTACAAAGACCGCTAGCTACAGTTGTTATTGGCGGATTGGTAACCGCAACATTGCTAACAATGATTGTTTTACCTGTTCTGTATGCTATTTTTAATCGCCCTTATGAACGTAAGAGAAAAAGGTTGAAATTTTTTACTAAAAAAGCATTGACATTGTTTATATTAATTTCTTCATTAAGTGCTTTTAGTCAAGAGAAAAGCGAAAAGAATTTAAATGATTTAATTCCGATTGCACTAAAAAACAATGCTAGTTTAAAAGCGTATCAATTAAAAGTTGCAGCATCAGATGCGCTAATAAATAGTGCTTTATTGTTTGACAAAACGCATGTGTATTATGAGTTTAATGAAAACAATTTAGCTCCGAACAACCTCCCTTTAAAAGTGTTTGGCATTCAACAAGATGTCCGCTTTCCAACTGCTTATATATCAGAAAAGAAGGTTTATAAAGCACGTTTTAATATGGAAACGAGTGCTTATGAAATTCAGAAAAAAGGGTTAGAACGAAAATTAACTGAGAGCTATTATCAATATCAAATTAGCAGGAAAAAACAATTGCTGTTTAAAAAAATTGATAGTTTATATCAAAATTTTACACAAACAGCGGCAAGGCGTTTTGAGTTGGGTGAAACGAATTATTTAGAGAAAATTACAGCGGCTTCAAAGCAACAACAAATTCATCTAAAATATACACAAGCCAATAAAGACGTTTCTTTGGCTTATAAAGATTTGATGCAAATTATTCAGTCGGAAGATTCTATTCAGATTGCAGATGAATCAATCATGAAAATTTCACTCAACTCATTAAACATCAATAATAGTTCTGAAATTAAATACCATCAAAATAGAATTTCTTTATTTGAAGCGCAGCGAAATTTTGAAAGCCAACAAATGTTGCCAGATATTAGTCTCACTTATTTTCAAGGAACCAATTCGCTTTTAAATGGCAACTTAACTGGTTATCAAGTAGGATTAAAAATTCCTATTTTGTTTGGAGGTAAATCTGCAAAAATAAAATCTGCAAAAATTGCAAAAGAAGTTGCTGTATCAGAGTCTCAAGAATATTCTATACAATTAAACACAAAATACAATTCTTTAAAATTAAAGCTAAAAGAACTCGAAGAAACTGTTTCCTATTATGAAAAAAACGGAAAACTACTTTCTGAAGAAATTTTAAAAACAGCAAACGGAAGCTTTAAAAATGGAGAGATCAATTTCTATCAATATATCCAGAGTCTAGAAAGTGTTTATGAAATTCAATTAGACTATCTAGACAAACTAAATCAATACAACCAAACCGTAATTGCTATCAATTATTTAACACTATAAACACATCGTTATGAAACGTATCCTATATAAAATTAACCTATTAAGTATTGTTATTTCTTTATTAAACTGTACTTCTAAAGAAAAAACAACTGTTGAAGAAATAACAAGCAATACAAATGCTACAAACTTGATTGAAGTTACAAAAGCGCAATTTAAAAATAGCAACATGACTTTAGGAAAGTTAGAAGAAAAATCATTTCCTACTATTGTAAGTGTAAACGGAATGGTAGATGTTCCACCAGAAAATAAGGCTATTGTGAATGCAAAAATGGGTGGTTATATTAAAACAACGCCACTACTTATTGGAGATAAAGTTACCAAAGGTCAAGTTTTAGTCACCATAGAAAATCCAGAATTTGTCACCCTACAACAAAATTATATGGAAATTCAAGGGCAGCTTTCATATCTAAAAGCAGATTTTAACAGACAAAAAACAATGCTGGCGGAAAATATTACTTCACAGAAAAGTTTCTTAAAAGCAGAAAGCAACTTTAAAACGGCATTGGCTAAATTTAATGGTCTGCATAAACAATTAACGATGTTACATATTTCTCCAGAAAATGTGCTTAATGGAAATTTCACTTCAGAAACAACCATATATGCACCAATCTCTGGAAGTGTTACTAAGGTTTATGTGAACAGAGGTTCTTACGTTTCTCCAGCATCAATTATTATGGAAATTATAGATAATAGTCATATCCATTTAGAACTTTCTGTGTTTGAGAAAGACATTTTAAAAATAAAAAAAGAACAAGAAATTAATTTTAAAATTCCTGATGCTTCTAGCAAAGTTTTTAAAGCAGAGGTTCACTTAATTGGAACTGCTCTTGAAGAAAATAGAACCATTAAAGTTCATGCACATCTAGAGGATAAATCTCATAGCAATTTTTTAACAGGGATGTTTGTGAATGCTGATATTATTACAGATAGTGTTTTAGAAAAAGCGTTGCCTAATCAAGCTATTGTTGTGATTGATGATAAATCTTTTGTATTGGTCTTAAACAAAACAGACGAAAACAATTATTATTTTGAACAAAAAGAAGTGGAAATAAAAGAAAGTTATAACGGATACAAAATCGTTAAAAATGCAAACACTTTTTCACCCAATACTCAGTTTTTAACAAGAGGAACTTATAATCTATTAGGAGAATAATTTATGATAGTTATTAAATGGATGTGATAACAAAAGAAAAATTATAAGCACAAAAAAAAGCTTCTCATAATTGAGAAGCTTTTTTGCGGTCTGGACGGAACCCAAACCGATGTAATTTTTTTATTTACTATCCTCTGAATCAAACGATTACAGATTTTATTTTTTTGATTTGTCCCCTCTTGGGGGATAAAACTTATCCCCTAACAGAGGATAAATGATTTTTTCAAACCGATGGTGTAAAGATATTTAATAAAAGTGAAGAGTAATCTTCACTTTTTAAATAAAATTTAAAATATTTTTTTTCAATTTTAAAATTATTTATTAATTTTAGGAAATCTCTTTTGTAAAAATTCAATCATATGAAACAATATTTACATCAAATTCTCGATTATTTTACATTGAGTAAGGAAAAAAATCATTTGAAATTTTCATTCAAAATTTCAATTTTATTTTATTTATTCTATTTCGTAACTCAATTAATTTATAATTTAATTCCAAATGTAGGTGATGAGGGAATTATATTCATTTCTATGTTTCCTTTTATATTAACTATAGTAGGTTCATTCATATACTTCAGAAGGAATTTTCACAATCTAAAATTCGAAGATTACTCAAAATCGTCCATTATTTTTTCAATAATGTCTATAATTATTGGATATCATGCACTGGTAATTACCCTTGGAGAAGATTTTGTAGATTTCATACCATTTCCATTGATAATTTTGGTTTATTCTCTTTTACTTTCCGTCTTCTTTCCACGAGAACCATTGAAATCTAAACTTAAAAATCTTTTCAAAGTACTACTCTTTGTGATTATTATATACAAATTCATTAAACCATACTTGGGTCTTGATGATGATGATGACAGTTCAAATAATTCTTTTGATACCGATGGTGATGGAGTAGATGATACATTTTTTTTAGATTCAGATGGTGATGGAGTTAATGATACAATTGCTTTAGATTCTGATGGAGATGGTATAATTGATACTATAGCTGAAGACACTGATGGAGATGGTTTAATAGATACTGTGTATTCAGATAATGATGGTGATGGTAGTATTGACTCTTTATTACAAGATTCTGATGGAGATGGGATTGCTGACAGTGGTTTTATTGATTCGGATGGAGATGGTACTCCAGATAAATTAGTTTAAGTAATTTTAAAAAAATATAAATATGAAAAATTTACTTTTTTTAATAACCTTAATTCTATTTTTTGGTTGTTCAACTCCAAGTGAAACTTGGGGAGAAGAAGTCGAAGGATTTAAAACAATTAATGATTTTATTGATGAATTTGGTGAACCAATTGATGTAAAAGAATTTGATGATTCTACTGAGGAATGGAATAATGAAGTTAAAATATATAATGATAGATTATCTAATAAATTGTCAAATCAAGAATTATTAAAATTGATTAAAGATTGGAATCAAATAACTATTAAACAAACCTTTGAAACTTACAAAGAAACACTCAAAAAATATCCTCACGAAATTAGCTGGGGGGATTATGTAACAACAAAAGAATATGAATGGTTAGAAGAAAATTTACCTTACACAGAATATTCAGAAAAAAATAAAGATAGATTAATTAGGAGTAAATTTTTGAGTGAAAATTTAGATTCCTCCCTTTTCTGGGTTCCTTGGGTATATAACGGAACTATTGAATTGGTTCAACGGAATGGTTTAAAAGTCAACATGAGTAAAAAAACTGGATTATATTTAATTGGTGACCCTCCTAAACCAGAATACAAAAAAGAATATAAATTTTTTCTGGGAAAAAGTAAATATAGTGATGATTTTAGTGATAATGACTTACCACCTTCTACCGAACTAAAATGGTTTGGTATAGTATGGGAAAATTGGGATGGTAGTTTAATTACTTACTCTTCTTCAACAGAATATGAATACATTAATCCATATACAATTTGTGAATGTATGGATAATTCCGATTTGACTAACAATCCTTTATGTCAATCAATGTTTAGAGAGAGATACGGAACGACGGTTAAAAATGCTGATAATATTCAGTTTGAAACCATAAAAAAAGATTACGATTTAAATTGTAATTAATTTGAAAGAACAATGTCCAAATTGTGGTGAGTTTAAACTTAAGAAAGGAGTTACTACAAGGGGTTGTGGTTTTATTTTACTTTTTGGTTTCCCATTAGTTTCACTTTTTCTTGTCCCGGCATCATCAGAACTTTTTGGTGGAAATGTTGATATGGATACCATGAGTAAAATTTCATTATGGTCCATAATTATTGGTTTTATAATAGTTATAATATCATTTTTATCACCTCAAAAATCATTTACTTATGAATGTGAAAGTTGTAACTATAAAGAAGAAAGAAATACTTAATTTCAAATTAAATAGTTTATCTATTATTACTCATAATCTTTTAATTTAATAGTATGAGGGGTTTTTTGATGTTGGTTTTAATAATTCCATTCACTTGTTCATCCCAAAAAATACACTCCGTTGATTATCCAAATCAATCTGATATTAAGGTATATGTAGTAAAATATGAAAATCAATGTGATTTAAAGGTTTTCAAAGTAGATTATCCAAACCAAGTTGATGGTAATAAAGGTTTATGGTACTTCGTTGATTATCCTAATCAATCTGATAAGAAAGTTTATTTTGTAGATTACCCAAACCAAAGTGATTTGAAAATTTATTTTGTAAAGTATAAGAACCAATCAGGTTGGAGAAATAACTCAAAAAAATATCTACTTCATTAAACGAATTATTAAATTGGTAACAACGATTTTTTGAATTGAAGTTTATCTAATAATTCATCATTATCATCACTTTGAATTACATCAATGATTTCTAATTTCGTTCTAAGCGTATCAATTTGAAGGTTCTTTAATTTGAAGTTTTTATCACTCCTTTTTACCTTCTTATTATCTGTATCCCAATCTTTTATGGAACAAGAAATACCAGTAAATACCTTTGTTTTTTTATAATCTTGGTGATAGGTGAAATGGGGAGATACTTTATCCTCTTTTATATCAATTTTGTCCCCTTTATTGTCCACCTAAACAAAAAAACCCTCGTAAATCGTTGATTCACAAGGGTTAAGAGCGGTCTGGACGGGACTCGAACCCGCGACCCCCTGCGTGACAGGCAGGTATTCTAACCAGCTGAACTACCAGACCGTTGCTATTAGCGGATGCAAATATAAGTCGGATTTTAGTATTAGCAAAAGAAAAATAAAAAAAATTACAAAAACTTTCTTCTTCTTATTAAGTAGCTTGTTAAAACGGTTTCAAAACCATCATTGCTATTTACAGCAACATAATCAATTTGATATTGTAAGCATTTTAATTTCAATTCATTAAAATAACTATTTACCGATTCTTGATAAGCATTTTTTATATTAGATGTATAAATATTAAGCTCATCTCCAGTCTCAACATCCACAAATTTTTTAGGTGAATTCTCGAAATCAAAATCTAGTTCGTGTTGTTTATCGTACGTATGAAACAAAACCACTTCATGTTTATTGAATTTTAAATGTCGTAAAGCTTCAAATAAAGATTCTTTATTTGTAGTCGTCTGAAACATATCTGTAAACAGAAAAATTAATGATCTACGGTGGATTTTCTCTGCAATTTCATGCAAAAATTGATACGTTTCTGTGGTAGATTTTGGCTTAGAATGCAACAATTTTTCTAGTTGATGCAAAATCATTTTTCGATGCCGGTCGCTACCTTTTTCTGGTGCATAATATTCATAAGTATCCGAATAGATGCTTAATCCAACTGTATCTCGTTGTCTTTTCAAAATTTCTGATAATGAAGCAGCAGCAACTGAAGCAAAACCAATTTTATTTAGATTTCCGAAAGTTTGTTTTTTAACTACCGGATAATGCATCGATGCAGAATTATCTATGATAATATGACAACGAAGATTCGTTTCCTCTTCATACTTTTTAGTATATAGTTTTTCTGTTTTTGCAAATAATTTCCAATCAATATGTCGTGTACTTTCTCCGTTATTGTACAATTTATGTTCAGAAAACTCAACAGAAAACCCATGAAATGGACTTTTGTGCATTCCGGTAATAAAGCCCTCTACTACTTGTTTTGCTAATAGTTCAATATTACCAATTGCAGACTGTTGTATTTGATTTTCTATATTCATTTTTTAATTTCTTGTGCTCTAAATAAATCGTCTACGGTTTGCAGCAATTTCGTTTTCAAAATTGGATTATAGTTTGGATTTTCTTTTAAAAATGTTTGAACAATTTCATAAGCTTCTTTTGAGTGATACCTTCCTACAGAACTGCTTAACCATCCTTTAGGAAAGAAAATATCTCCAGTTAACTGAACTTCTTCTAGTATTTCTAAACAAGCTTTTAGATGTTTTTGTCCTGATTGTTGTCTCAACGGATGATGAATATTGCTTAATGCAGATTGCACCCAAGATTCTTTTTCTCTATTTTCTTTTTTCAAAAGAGATAGCATAAAATTATCTCTAACTTTTTCATCTGCTGACAGAGATTCCAGCAACCACTTAAAACGCTCTAACCTATCTGGATTGCTAATTCTAGTTTGTTGTTCTTCAATAATTTCTTTTGATTTTGGATGCCCATATATTGCCAATTGTGATGCAATACCTGCGTAATCATTTTCGTTTAAAAAGAGGTTTTTTATGTTTTTCTTTTTTGACCAAATAGCATACAAAATTTCTTTTCCTTTTTTTGAAATAGCTATAGAACGATATAGACCAAATAAAGTTCTTTTCATGTTTGGTGGAATGTTAGACTCTAAAAGATGTAGCACTTTATCTTCTAGCAGGTATTGGTTTTCTGTTCGCTGACTTTCTTTTAAAAATGTCCAATAAATAGTTGAAACTCTTCCCGAAAGATAGTTAGAAATCAATTCGTTTTTTTCTACTAGCAATGCATCTAAAAAGATGTGAAATGCTTTTTTTGCAGACACCTTTTTACTCAAAAAGTTTTCATATAGATTAATAAATGCATACCCTCTTGCTAAATCATCATCTAGATGTTGATAGTTTTTAATTTCAGCAGAATTTAAAGGAAAAATTCCATAACCAAAACCATCATAATTATAAATAATTTGAATTGGTTTTTGCAATCCAACTACTTCTTTAAAATCAAATTCTTTATCAGAAATGGTAACATTTACTGTTTTAATTTCTTTCGGATATACCAAGCCGATTTTAAAAGATTGTATCCATAATTTATCACTTCCATCTTCAGCTTCTTGATGAATTTTAAAAGAAGCTATTTTTCCGTTTTCATATTGTATTTCATCCGAAATAATTGGTCTACCCGAACTATTTACCCAAACTTGGCTCCACTGTTTAATGTCCTGAGACGATTTTTTATCAAGAATAGACACTAACTCATTCCAATCTGCATTAGAGTTTGCATACGTTTTTATGTACTCTTGAATACCATTTTTAAAAGCTTCTTTCCCTAAAATACTTTCTAACTGACGCATCATAATTGGTGCTTTGTTATAAATAATTCTTCCATATAAAGAACCTGCATCTTTTAAATTACCTAAATACTGCCTTATTGCATTAGTTCCTTGAGTTCTATCTTCTGAATAGGCACTCGGATAATGTGTCATTGCAAATTGTAAATTATGATTAACTTCTGGAAAAACAGGGTTCATTATTTTGTCTGCCATAAAATTGGCAAATACTTCTTTCATCCAAACATCGTTAAACCATTTCATGGTTACCAAATCTCCAAACCACATATGCGATGTTTCGTGTGCTATCAACTTTGCTCTTCCTAACTTTCTGTTTTGAGTTGCATTTTTATCTAAAAACAAACTAGACTCTCTATATTGAATTGCTCCCACATGCTCCATTCCGCCATATTGAAAAGGTGGAATTGTAGCAAAATCCAATTTTTGAAATGGAAATTGATAAGCTGTATACTCTTCTAAATAGTCTAAAGCTTGTTGATGAATTTTAAATATTGAGCCAACACTTTCATCTATTTTCTCTTTGTTGTTTTCTCTATACAGCATTCGCATTTCAAAAGACCCTGGGTTTTGAATAGCTTCACTAAATTTACCAGCAACAAATGAAAATAAATAGGTGCTCATTTTATCTGTTTCTTGAAAGCGATATTCTATAGACTCTCCTTTAACTATTTGTTCTTTTTCATAAGCCCCACACAACACTTTCCAGTCTTTTGGAGCTATAATGGTAAGTGTATAATTTGCCTTAATATCTGGCTGATCGAAACATGGAAATAAAGTGCTTGCTCTGTCTGGCACTAATAGCGTATATAAAAATTCATCGTTTCTGTTTAAAGACAATTCTCCTGCAATAAAATCAATTTCAACACTATTTTCTCCAATTATCAACTGTTTTTTTGGAATGATGAGGTGCTCATTTTTATGTGTTATTTTAGTTTCGTTTCCATTTACTTTTACAGCTTTAATGTTTGCTTTCTTTTCATTAAAATCTAAAATTAAATCTTCTTTTACATCTGATATTGTAGCAGTAATTTTTAAATGACTTGGAATGGTTTCTGCTTTTGTTTTTGGAATACTGAATTTTAGTTGATACTTTACATTTGAAACTTGTTGTTTTCTATATGTAGCTAATTGTAAAGAAATTCCATTATCTAGAAAATTTTTAGGAGTAGATTCTTTACCACAAGAAATAAAAAGTAAAAGGGTCAAAAAAACAGAAATAATAGTTTTCATCCAGAATTGGTTTAAGTTCTAAAAATAAAAAAAGGTTCGACCAACGCCAAACCTTTTCTTATATATAAATTGTTAAAACAATTTGTTTTTACATTGCTGCATCAATTTTACTTGTGTACACATTTTTAGGTGCAACACCAACTTGTTTATCTACTACTTCTCCGTTTTTAAACACCAACACTGTTGGAATGTTTCGAACACCGTATTTTGCTGCAAACTCTTGATTTGCATCTACATCTACCTTTCCAACAACAGCTTTTCCATCATACTCATTTGAGATTTCATCAACAATTGGTCCAACCATTCTACATGGCCCACACCAAGCTGCCCAAAAATCAACCAACACTGGTTTGTCAGATTTCAATACTACTTCTTCAAAGTTTGCATCTGTAATTTCTAATGCCATTTTATTTATTTTTAAGTTCTTAATTCAAATTTTACACTACAAAAGTAATCAAATATTTTCCTTAACATTTATAAAAAAAATTACTTTTTACAATAGAAGTATCAACAGAATTTATATTAAAATATTGCGCTTGCTATTTGACGAATATTATCTGATTTACCCATTGAGTAATAATGCAGCACAGATACTTTGAACTTTTTTTCATTTTATTTTTTTGTAATGTTTTTAGCTGTACATTTGCAATCGATAATTCGAGGAAAAATTTGAACTGATTGCAACCTCTATAAAAAAAGCTAAAGCAGTAATTTTCTACTTCTTTTTAGCTTCCAAGCAATTTTTTTATTTTTCCATAACATTAAAAAATAAAAATATGTCATATTTATTTACTTCTGAGTCTGTTTCAGAAGGACATCCAGATAAAGTAGCTGATCAAATTTCAGACGCCCTAATAGATAATTTTTTAGCTTTCGATTCAGCATCAAAAGTTGCCTGCGAAACACTGGTAACAACGGGACAAGTAGTTTTAGCTGGAGAAGTAAAATCTAACACCTATTTAGATGTTCAAAAAATTGCGCGTGATGTCATCAACAAGATTGGTTATACAAAAAGCGAATACATGTTTGACGGAAGTTCATGTGGTGTTTTCTCTGCAATTCATGAGCAATCTCCAGATATTAATCAAGGAGTAGATAGAGCTAACAAAGAAGAACAAGGTGCAGGAGATCAAGGAATGATGTTTGGTTATGCTACTGATGAAACTGAAAACTATATGCCATTGGCATTAGAGTTATCGCATCGATTGCTAATTGAATTGGCTGAATTAAGACGAGAAAACAAAGAGATTACTTATTTACGTCCTGATGCTAAATCTCAAGTTACTATTGAGTATTCTGATGATAACATTCCGCAAAGAATTGATGCCATTGTTGTGTCTACACAGCACGATGATTTTGATGAAAGTGATCAAGTAATGTTAGAAAAAATCAAATCTGACATTGTAAACATTTTAATTCCGAGAGTAATAGCAAAATTACCTGAAAATATTCAAGCTTTATTTAACGATAAAATTACCTATCATATCAATCCAACAGGAACATTTGTTATTGGTGGACCACATGGAGATACTGGATTAACTGGTCGTAAAATTATTGTTGATACGTATGGTGGAAAAGGCGCTCACGGTGGTGGAGCATTTTCTGGAAAAGACCCATCTAAAGTTGACAGATCTGGAGCGTATGCAACAAGACATATAGCCAAAAACTTAGTTGCTGCAGGAGTTTGTAAAGAAGTTTTAGTACAAGTTTCTTATGCAATTGGAGTTGCAAAACCAACAAGTATTAACGTTGAAACTTATGGTACATCAACCTTAAATTTAACAGATGGAGAAATTAGTAAAATTGTAGAATCTATTTTTGATATGCGTCCATATTTTATCGAGCAACGTTTAAAATTGAGAACGCCGATTTACTCTGAAACTGCTGCTTATGGACATATGGGAAGAACTCCGGAAGTGAAGACTGTAACATTTACAAACCCAATGGGAGAAACTGTTTCTCAAGAAGTTGAAACGTTTACCTGGGAAAAATTAGATTATGTAGATAAAGTAAGAGAAGCTTTTGGTTTCTAAAAACGCTTTATTAAACTATATATGAAATCCTCAAACAAATTTGTTTGAGGATTTTTTATGTTTATTTCTCATAAACTACTTTTCCATTTATCATAGTCTTTAGAATCACACCATTTAATATTTCATTTGGATTTGCATTTAAAACATCCACATCCATAAATGTTAAATCTGCCCATTTTCCAACTTCAATTGTACCCGTTAGGTTTTCCTGTTTTGCTGCATAAGCAGCCCAAATGGTATAAGCTCTTAAAGATTCTTCTTTGGTAAAAGCTTGCTCTGGAAACCATTGCTTATCATCCGTTTTTTTCTTTTTGGTAATAGCACTGTGTACTCCGTAAAAGAAACTCGGATCTGATCCTGTAAAATCTGAATTAAAAATCACAGTTGCATCATTGTTTCTTAATGTACGCCATGCATAAGCTCCTTTTGCTCTTTTTTCTCCAACTCGGTCAATTGCCCATGGCATATCCTCAACTGCATGAGCTGGCTCCATAGAAGCAATTATATTTAATTTACTGAATCTAGAAAAATCATCAGGGTGCACAATTTGCACATGTTCAATTCTATGTCGTAATTCTTTAGATTTAGGATGCGCTTTGAAATAGTTCTCATATAAATCTAAGACATCTCGATTTGCTTTATCTCCGATTGCATGAATTGCCAATTGAAACCCTGCATCCAAAGCTTTAATAATCATGTCTTCATGAAAGCCATAGGCCAATCCACTAACCCCTGTATGTCCTTTTTTATCAGAATAATCTTCTAAAAATTTTGCTCCACGCGAACCTAACGATCCGTCGTAATATGCTTTAAAATTTCTGACTTGCAAAAATGATTCATCATTTTTTGTAGGCCCTTTTTTCAACCATTTATTTACCAAATTGATGTTATACATTCTAGCTGCGACAAAAGCATGAATTCGCATAGGTAGCTTATTTTTCTTAAGCAAATCTAAATATACATCCATGTGCTCTTCTGCAACCCCTGCGTGATGGGTTGTTGTAAAACCTAATTTTAACAACTCGTTAAATCCGTATTCTATGATGCGTGTTTGTTGTGCCAATGTCTTTTTAGGAATTTTATCTAATAATAATTTTTTAGCACTATTTAGTAATATAAATTTCAGGTTTCCTTTATTATCTTTTAGGTTTTCTCCTCCATCAGTTGCTTTTGTGGTTTTAGTAATCCCTGCTTTTTCAAAAGCCAATTTATTCCCCATCGCCCCAAAACCACGCAAACCAATTAACACCACTGGATTGTTTGGTGTGTGTTTGCTCAATTCAACCATATCTAGATAATCATTTGCAAAAACTGCTTCATCCCAACCCGAAGCGATAATCCACTCTCCTTTTGGAGTTTCGTTAGCTCTTTTTATAATTAAATCTACTATTTGCTGCTTGGTTAAATTTTCAAGATTAATAGCTTCTTTTTTCTCACCTAATTCTTGAAGATGTCCATGTGACTCTATCAATCCAGGAATAATAACTGCTTGTTTTGCGTCAATTACCTCTGTTTCAGAACCTATATAGCTTTCAACTTTTTTATTTGATCCTACAAACTGAATTGTATTATTTTTAATAGCAATTGCTTGTGCATCAAACTGCCATTTTCCATCTTGAAACGGAGCATTGTTTGCTGGTTTTCCATTTAAGAAAGGAGCATCCCAACTCAAAGTATACACATTTGCATTGAGTATTATTGAGTCTGCAAAATTTTTCCCAGTATCTTTATTACAAGAAATGATTAATAAGTAGACAAATAATAAAATGATGCTTTTTTTCATATGAAATAAGTTTAGATACTTTCTTGTAATTTTCTAATATTTTTCATTCTTGCCCAGGCAATTTTATGTCTTTTTTTATACAACCACAAACTTCCTAAATCTAATAAAAAATAAAACAGACTAATTCCACTAGGCGGATTTGCACTTGTCAAAAAAGGGATCTTACCATAAGCAGTTTCTGGCCAAAACCAACATCCATAACTAGTACCAACAATTTCTAAAAAAGCAACTGCTATGTACATGCTTAAATAAAATAAAGGTTCTCTTGGTTTATTTCTTAAAAGAAAAATCACCAATAAAGACATTACAAAACCGAAAACATCACCAGCAAAAATTAAAAACAAAGTTGAATAAACTAAAACAAAAATTATAAAAATCTTTTCTAATAGTTTTCGATATTCTCTTATAATTGATTCTTTACAAAAATACATGGTAGCTACTAAAACAATAGCGTGACCTGGTGGAACATAATGCGGTATGTTACTCAATCTATAGGTGTACATTCATAATGCAATAGAAAACAAATGCTCTCCTATATAACCAATAATCACGGCGGTAATCATCTGCTCCCTTATTCTTGATGTTGACCTAAAATAAACAATAGCAAAACCAATTAACATAACAAAAGTTACTAAATGTTGAGTTTGCGGGAGAATAGGTGTCATATATGTACTGTCTAAAAAAAGACCAAAAACCATAAAAAGGAATAAATACCCTAAGGTTTTGAAAAATGAAGAAAATATAGAGGTTGCGGTTTCAAAATTCATTCAACGAAAATACACACATTTTAGAATAAAAAAAAAGCAAATATTTCTATTCGCTTTTTAAAGATTGATATTTAAATAAATTATAAATTATATTTTATGCTAAACACTGTAAATCTAGGCTGAATTGCATACGAAGAGGTGCTATTAAAAATGGCATTGCTATTATCATTATTGATAAAAATCGTATCAAAAGCATTGGTCATTTTTAAAGAATACTCCCATTTACTTTCTTTCTTTTGATAGGTTAAATCTAAATCTAAGAAGCTATAATTATTTAAGGTTCTCGATTCATTTTTATAATTATTGTAGGTATATCTTGATGTAAACGTAAAGTTTTTCAAAAACAAAATATCTAAATTAAAATACGGACTATGGGTGTAAAATTTATTGATGTTACCACCTTGATCGTAATCATTTATAGTAACATTATATCCGATATCGAAATTTGGAGCCGTTCTAAAATTAGTACTTATACCCGTATTAAAAGATCTTGTAAATGATTTCGAATCTCTTTCTTCTTCTACCCTAACCGGGGGTGTAGCGGGGTTATTGTCTGTATCTCTTAAAGCAGCAATTGTACTTGTAGATTTTGACAATGAAACTCTAGCTCCAAATGTTCCTTTAAATTTACCAACTGATTTTTGCAAATTCGCAGAACCAGATAAAGATTCGTTTGGAAAAATTGAATTTATAGAAGTAGATATTTGATCTACACCTACTGGTAAAATACTTCCTGTAATAGTATTGATTCGTTTGTTATAGTTTATAGAAGCAAAAACGTTGGTGTAATTAAACATATTGAAACTAAAATAATTTAATCTCGCATTATGTGCATATGAGCTCTCTAAATTTCTATTACCAGAATACAAGCGGTTGTAATTATTAAACACATACCCTTCTGCAACACTATTAATATCAGTAAAACTAACCACTTTGTTATATGATAATTGTAATGTTTCAGATTTTTTTAATTGTAATTTAATAGAAGCACTTGGTAAAAACACACTAAAATTATCATCTCTAACGGTTCCTAACTGAGTATTTTTTGCAGAATATGAATGGAGTGTCCCTCCTTGCGAAAAGGTAAAAATACCAGTGATAAATTTATATTCAAAACCTGCATATATATCATTAAAAGCATAGGTAACATCATTTAATGTCGATGGAGTCGCAATTGAATTTTGTATTCCATTTAATCTTTCAAAAATATCTGAATTAAATTGTTGATCACTAATGGTAGCTCCCACATTAAAGTTGATATTGCTTTTTGAATTTATGACATAGTAGTAATCTAACTTCGCATCAAACTTATTTGTTTTTACACGTTTATTTTGTGAAATATCAAATGAATTTCCTCCAATAGGTGTTGTAACTGTCAATAAATTAGCAAATGATAGTTGTTGCAAATTAGCATTGTAAAAAGGATCTTCATCTTGCCATAAATGTTGTGCACTTAAAGCAAAAATATTTCGCTCATTTAGAGTGTAATAATAATTCAAATTCTGATTTAAAGAAAAAGGATTTTGTTGTTGCGTTTGCAAAATATTTCCTGGCACTTGAGAAGATGTAAACAATTGATTTTCTTTTTGGTCAGATACTTTAGCAAAAATATCATAATCAAATTGGTTGTTTACATTTGGTTTGTAACTAGAGCTTAACTTTAATAGAGCTAACTGAGAATCTTGTGAAGAATTACTTGTAGTATTTTCTGTAAATGCGTTGTTTATATAGTTTCTAGTACTGCTTTGCTCTAGTTCTGTTTTTGTAGATGAATAGATTGCAAATCCGCTAAGGTCTAATGTCTTTTTAGGTGAATAACTAAAGTTAGCCGCTCCAAATTTCGAATCAATTTCTTTAGCTCTATTATTTTGTAAAGTTAAAAAACCTATATCTGAAGAAGCTACATTAAATCCTGTTCCAGAATTTCCTCCAGGTCTAAACCCACCCGTAAACCTAAAATAATCTCTTCTTGTAAAAGGTATTTTACCTATATTATTCATATCAGTTATTAAATTGACACTATATTTTGGGCTGTAAAAAAACAATTTTGGATTTGCCACAAATCTATTATCTCCTCCGACTCCAGCATTAATTTCACCAAACCAAAAATTCTTTTTCCCTTCTTTTAATCTAATGTTAATTGCTAAATTATCAGAATTATCTTGCACTCCTTTTAGTTGCCCGACTTCACTGAAGTTCTTTAATACCTGTATTTTATCAATTGCATTTGCAGGAATATTTTGAACAGCAATCTTAGAGTCACCATCAAAAAAATCTTTGTCTTCTACCAATACTTTTCCAACTTTTTTACCTTCTACTTCAATTTCTCCGTCTGCGTTTACTTCAACACCTGGAAGGCGTTTTAATACATCTCCAAGTTTTTTTTCTGTTCCAACTTTAAAGGAATCGGCATCATACACCAAGGTATCTCCTTTAATAGTAACTGGAATTTTATAAGTAATATTAACTTCATCTAATTTATTATCAGGCATTAAAACAATATCCTTAACAATATCCTCAGATTTTGTAATTATAGTCAGGTCAGAAGTTTTATTACCAATATAACTTGCCTTAATACTATATGTGGTATTTTCTTTTAAAGTCAACTTATAATTTCCATTAGAATCTGTAAATCCGTAAGAATCTAGTGTATTTGTGGTTTTATTTAAAGCAATTACATTTGCCATCTCTAAGGGTTCACCAATACTATCTTTAACAACACCTGTTAATTTAATTTGAGCATTTGTTCCCCATGCAACCATTACTATAATTGCTACTAAATATTTTTTCATAAAATGTTTGATTTATTTTTTATCCTCTTCTTCCGCCTCCTCTGTTACCACCACGACCTCTAAATTGATCTCTCATTTCTTCGGTCTTTTTCTTTATAATTTTGTTATACTCTTCTCTAGTAACTTTTTTACCTTTTGTTGGTTTTTTTATGGTTACTTTTTCATTAGGGTTCATTGTTATTTCTGTACATAAAACTGTTGTTGTACCTGCATTTACTTCTAAAATTAAACCTGGCAAACCCCAATATTCTCCAGGGCCTTGACTTACTGGTATTTGAGGCGTATACCAAGCGGTAACAATCATGGTTTTTGGTTTTTCATCTTTCTTTTCTGCATCATCATTATTATTATTTCCTCTTCCACCACTTCCAAAAGCAGCAAAACTAAAAGGATCAACTTCTTTTGTTAAAGTAGCTTTGTAACAAATGTAGTTTCCAATTTTCTTGGTTTCAGCACCCAAAACCCACTCTGGTTTTGTTCCGCTTTCAGTAATTAAAAATTGTTTGCCAAAAAATTCTGACTCTTCTAAAACGATTGCCTCTTTGGTGTTTTTGTATTTTAATCCAGAACCAAAACTCATCATACCTCCAAATCTTCCAAAAACTTGCCCTCCTGGAGCACTTAATTTTTCTTCTTCTTTGTAAACAGATTCTGTTTGATTGAAATTTAATACAAATGTTTTTTCTAACATTCCTTTCATTCTTTCAGCAATACGTTTTTTTTGGTCTTCAGTCATTTGTATTCCACCAAAATTCATTTCCATAGTCGTTTTAGACATGTATACTGCCTTACCTTGAAAATTAGATTGTGAATAGGTTGTAATAGTACAAATCGAAAAAAGAAAAATTAAAAAAGTTCTCATAATGAATTTTTGTTTAATTATATTCACTTTTTATTAAATAAATATAGTGTAATTAATTTAAAGTGAATTGTTATGTTATTGTTAAAAATAATAAGACACAAAAAAACATCAATAGTTTAATTAACCTCCAATTCTTATTTGCATTGTATGACCTTTACCACTTCTAGAGGGCTTGTATTTCTCTAACATCTCCTTCGTTTTTTTATCCATGATTTTATCATATTGTTTTTGAGAAACAACTTTGCCTTTTTTAGGTTCTTCAATATTAATTTTGTTGGTTGGGTTTAAAACAATTTCTGAACAAATAATTGTTTGATTTCCTTCCTTAATTTCTAAAATTAATCCTGGCAATCCTGTATAGTTACCTGGTCCATTACTCACAGGAATCGTTGGTGTGTACCAAGCAGTTGTAACTACATCTTCTTTTTCTTTTCTCTCTGTAATTTTCCCATCATTCATATCCATCTTTGTTTTTTCTACTTGTCTTGTATACGTTGCTTTATAACACGTATACACTCCTATGTTTTTTGTTTCATCTGATAATTTCCAATCGTATTTTGGCAATTTGTCTTTTATTAAAAACAATTTTCCCATGATTTCGGTTTTGCTCGCAAAACGATTCTCTTTTGTGTTTTTGTAAACAATATCGTTTCCTCCTCCAGATCCTATGACCACCATTGCAATTCCGTTGTTTGAAGCTGCTGTAACTGGAGCTGATAGTTTTTTATCTTCTTTATAAATAGATGTATTTTTATCAAAAGTTAAAACAAATGTCTTTTGAAATTGTTTCATCATCATTGCATTCATTTTCGCTTTTTGTTCATCACTCATTGAAACCCCTTCTTTGCCTCCAATTTTTAGATCCATTTTTCTACTTGTTTTGTAGGTTGCTTTTCCTTGAAAATTTTGTGCTAATAAGGCTGTGGTAATTAGCAAACAAAAAATTGTAACTGATTTTTTCATTTTAAAAATTATTTATTGTTGCTACAAATATTAAAAAACAATTTACTTCTATTGGTTAACGAGTGTTAACGTTTGTTAAGTGATTGTTTTTTTATCAAACAACTACCTATCTTTGAGGCATGAACACTAAAAAATATCGTTGGATTTTATATATTATCACAATCACTGTTATTGCAACAATAACAGTACAGATTTATTGGAATTATAAAAATTATCTCCAAAACAAACAGCAAGTAGCAAATGAAATTCAATTGAGTTTAGACAATGCTATTGAAGAATATTTTGCTGATGTTACCAAAAAATCTACAATCACTTATAAAAATAGCACATCTAATCATACAGAAAATGCAAAAAACTTCGAAGTGTTTTATTCTAAAGTTAAATTAGATTCTTTGTTTAAATCTAAAGGTCCTGCCAAAAAGCTTAAAAGAATAAATTCTGACATTTTATCCAAAAGCAATAATCACATTTCGTCTGTAAACATTTTTAAAGGTAAAAATATTGATAGCATTAAAGGTTTAAATGAGTTTGCTAATAAAATATTTATTTCTATCTCACAAGACTCCATCGAATACCCAAAAATAGATTCGCTCTTAAAAAAACAACTTAACAATAAAAATATAATAATAGATTATCGTTTAAAGCATTCTGCTGGCGATTCTATCATTTTTAAATCTGACGCAAGTAATCTTGTTTTAAATTGGATTGGTGTAAACTCAAAATCTACTTTTTTAAAGAATAATGAACAGTTTAGAGTTTTATTTAAAGATCCTTCTTTAGAAGCATTAAAAAGAAGCTCAACTGGAATTTTATTATCTCTATTATTGTCATTGGCTATTATTTCTTGTTTGTATTATTTATTGAAAATTATCAATAAACAAAAAGAATTGGCAGAGATTAAAAACGATTTAATTAGCAATATTACACATGAATTTAAAACCCCAATTACCACAGTATCTACTGCAATTGAGGCTATCAGCACTTTTAATGCAATTGATGATAAAGAAAAAACAAAAAAATATCTTTCTATTTCTTCTTTACAGTTAAAAAAATTGCACCACATGGTAGAAAAATTATTAGAAACTGCAACTCTAGATAGCGAAAAATTACTACTTCAAAAAGAAGAAGTTGATGTTGTTGAACTAGTGAAAAATATTGCTTTAAGAAATGAATTTCATTCAGAAGAAAAGAATATTGATTTTGTAAGCAGCAAAGAAAAAATTCTAGTTTCTTTAGATCCTTTTCATTTCGAAAATGCGATTTCTAACTTAATTGACAACGCCATAAAATATGGAGGAAATAGAATAGAGATTCATTTAAATTCTGTTCTCGATACTATAGAAATTACAGTAGCTGATAACGGAAACGGAATTGAAAAAAATCAACGTGAAAAAATATTTGATAAATTTTATCGTGTTCCAAAAGGAAATACACACAATGTAAAAGGTTTTGGAATTGGCTTATTTTATACCAAAAAAATTGTGGAAAAGCATGACGGTAAAATTCAATTACTTCCAAACTCTAAGAACACAATTTTTAAAATAACTTTACCAATATGAGTACTGTAATAAAAATTGTTTTAGCAGAAGACGAACCTAGTTTGGCTCAAATTATTAAAGAAAGTTTAGAAACAAGAAACTTTGAGGTTTTTATAGCAGGTAATGGTAATGAAGCATTAGACTTATATAAAACAAAAGATCCAGAGATTTTAGTGTTAGATGTAATGATGCCTTTTAAAGATGGCTTTACGCTTGCTAAAGAAATACGACAAGATAACAAGCAGATTCCTATTATATTTTTAACGGCTAAGTCGCAAACAAAAGATGTATTAGAGGGTTTTAATCATGGCGGAAATGATTATTTAAAAAAACCTTTTTCTATGGAAGAACTGATTGTTAGAATTCATTCTTTATTAGATAGAAAATTACAAAATCAGGAGCAAACAAATATTAAAATTGGCAACTACTTCTTTAATTACACCAAACAGACATTAGTGTTTGAAAATCAACAAATTTTACTTACAAATAGAGAATCTGAGTTGTTGTTTATATTAAACCAAAACAAGAACAACATTTCTGAAAGAACTTATATTTTAAATAAACTTTGGGGGAATGACGATTTTTTTAATGCAAGAAGTATGGATGTTTTTATTACCAAGCTTAGAAAAAAATTACAGCAAGATGAAAATGTGCAAATATTAAATGTTAGAGGCTACGGATATAAATTGATTTGTTAATTGCATTGCTAATTCTAAAATTTGATTAACTTTATCAACCCTTTTCAAACGTATTAGAAAAAATAAATTATGCATGTAGCCATTGCAGGAAATATAGGAGCAGGTAAAACTACTTTAACCAAATTATTAGCCAAACATTACAACTGGAAACCTCATTTTGAATCTGTTGAAGAAAATCCTTATTTAGATGATTTTTATTCAGAGATGGAGCGTTGGTCTTTTAACTTACAAGTTTTCTTCCTTAATAGTAGATTTAGACAAATCTTAGAACTAAGAGAAACTGGTAAAAAAATTATTCAAGATAGAACTATCTATGAAGATGCTCATATTTTTGCGCCAAATCTTCATGCAATGGGATTAATGACCAATAGAGATTTTCAGAATTACAGCTCATTATTTGAGCTGATGGAAAAACTAGTAACCCCTCCCGATTTATTAATTTATTTACGCTCAAGTATACCAACCTTGGTTGGACAAATTCACAAAAGAGGAAGAGAATACGAAAATTCAATCAGTATTGATTATTTAAGTAGACTTAACGAGCGTTATGAAGCTTGGATCTCTACTTATAAAAAAGGAAAATTATTAATTATAGATGTAGACAATTTAAATTTTGTTGATGAGCAAGAAGATTTAGGGTATGTAATTGATAGAATTGATGCTCAAATAAACGGACTGTTTTAGTATAAAAAATACACAAAAAAAGAAATAGCCATATACAATTGTATGTGGCTATTTTATTTTATGATAGAAATCCCCCAATACCTATCAAGTACAAATTTATAAAAAAATATTATAACTACACAAAAAAAACAGTTTTTATTTATAATTAAGTTCATATTCTATTTTTTTATTTTAAAAAATTAGTTTTTTGTAACAAAAATTAATGTTTACACGTATAAGACACTGTAGAGCATTATGAATCTTTAATAAAACCACTTTAATAGATGAGACAACTAAAAATTACCAAGCAGGTTACTAATAGAGAAACTGCATCATTAGATAAATATTTGCAAGAAATTGGAAAAGTTGATTTAATTACTGCCGATGAAGAAGTAGAATTAGCACAACGTATAAAAGCTGGAGATCAAGTAGCTTTAGAGAAGTTAACAAAAGCTAATTTACGTTTCGTTGTATCGGTTGCTAAACAATATCAAAATCAAGGGTTAACTTTACCAGATTTAATTAATGAAGGTAATTTAGGATTGATCAAAGCTGCAAAACGTTTTGATGAAACTCGTGGATTTAAATTTATCTCGTACGCTGTTTGGTGGATTCGTCAATCAATCTTACAAGCATTGGCAGAACAATCTAGAATTGTACGTTTGCCATTAAATAAAATTGGTTCTATCAACAAGATTAATAAAATGTACGCTTTCTTAGAGCAAGAAAACGAACGACCACCAAGTGCAGAAGAAATTGCTAAGAAATTAGACATGACTGTAAATGACGTGAAAGAATCAATGAAGAATTCTGGCCGTCACGTATCAATGGATGCTCCATTAATAGAAGGAGAAGATTCTAACTTGTACGATGTATTAAACTCTGGTGAATCTCCAAATCCAGATAAAGCTTTGTTACACGAATCTTTACGAGTAGAAATTTCTAGAGCTTTAGAAACGTTAACTCCAAGAGAAGCAGATGTAGTAAAATTATACTTTGGCTTAGGCGAACATCAACCAATGACTCTAGAAGAAATCGGAGAAACGTTTGATTTAACTCGTGAGCGAGTTCGTCAAATTAAAGAAAAAGCAATTCGCAGATTAAAGCACACATCTAGAAGTAAAATCTTAATGACATATTTAGGATAGGAATCTCAGATTGTCTAAAACAATAAAATGTAAATATCTTATTTAAAACTCTCGAAAATAATTCGAGAGTTTTCTTTTTTATATGATTATTTTTGTTGAAACAAACACAACAACAAACAAATGAACAAGTTAATAGCTCCTTCAATCTTAGCGGCAGATTTTGCCAATTTACAACGCGATATAGAACTAGTTAACAATAGTGAAGCCGATTGGTTTCATATTGATATCATGGATGGTGTTTTTGTTCCGAATATTTCTTTCGGAATGCCAGTTTTAAAGGCAATTTCTAAACACGCAACAAAAACGATTGATGTACATTTAATGATTGTAGATCCTGATAGATATATAAATACATTTGCAGAATTAGGTGCTAATATCTTAACCGTTCACTACGAAGCTTGTACACACCTACACAGGACTATTCAAGCTATAAAAGCAGCAGGAATGAAAGCTGGTGTTGCTTTAAATCCGCATACACCTATTGCTGTTTTAGAAGATGTAATTGCAGATTTAGATTTGGTGTGTATTATGAGTGTAAACCCAGGTTTTGGTGGACAATCGTTTATTGAAAACACCTATAAAAAAGTAGCTCAATTAAAGCATTTAATTGAATTCTCTGAATCGAATTGTCAAATAGAAATTGATGGTGGAGTAACAGATCAAAATGCAAATGCTTTGGTAGAAGCAGGTGCAGATGTTTTAGTTGCGGGTAGTTTTGTTTTTAAAAGCGAGAATCCAACGGCAACTATCGCTAATTTGAAAGCTCTTTAGTACTAAATAATAAATTTAAAAAAGCCGAAGTTCTCAACTTCGGCTTTTTTATTATTTTAATATTGCTCTAATAAATAGTTTAATATATCTGTAGTTGTAATAATACCAACTAATTTATGATTATCTATAACTGGCAAGGCGTGAAATTCATTCACAGCTAAAATCTCTACAGCTTCTTTAATGGTTTGATGAGAAGAAAGTGAAATAACATTCTTTGCCATTACTTGCTCAATACGTAACATGTTATAAACCGCTGTATCTATATTTGAGGCATCAGAATTAAATTCATCTACAAAAGTAACTCGAAGTAAATCGGTTAAACTCAACATTCCTATAATCCTTTCTCCATCAACTACTGGTATGTGGCGTATTCCGTTTTCATTAAATAACTTTTCTGCTTCAAATAAATTATTTGTATGATTTACAGTAATTAAATTGGTTGACATAATTTTAGATACTAATTCTCTTCTTTTCATCTTGATAATCGTTTAAAATTCTAGGACTAATTTCGCACAAAAAAAACAGTAGTATTATGACAAAAATCACTTTATTTCTTTTAAATTTTATTACATTTCGACTTAATTTACCAAAAACAACCACCAATCTTAAATGAATTATTGTATGAAACGAGTATTAGCAACAGGTTTTTTTCTTATTATTTTTATAAGTGTATCTTTTTCTCAAGACAAACCTGCATATCAACTTTTTAACCAAAAAGGAAAAATCACAAAATATAACAAAATGATTAGAGACCTAGCAGATAGTGACATGGTCTTTTTTGGTGAATATCATACAAATCCAATATCGCATTGGCTACAAATAGAAATGGCTAAAAGTTTTTATGAGAAAAAAGGAGAAAAGTTGTTTTTTGGTGCAGAAATGTTTGAGAATGGAAACCAATTAGTACTAGATGAATATTTAGCTGGATTTTATGATGAGAAAAAAATGCTGCCAGAAATTACTCAATTATGGAGCAACTACCAAACAGACTACAAACCTTTGGTTGAATTTGCTAAAGAAAAGAAATTGCGTTTTATCGCCACAAATATTCCTAGAAGATATGCCGCTATGATTAATAAAAAAGGAATCGCAGCTTTGAAAGAGTTAAGTCCACAAGCCCAAGCAATGATTGGTCCAGATTTAGAAAAATTTTTTGACCCAACAGTAAAAGCCTATGCAGAAATGGCTAGTAAAATGGGCGGTCATGTTCCACCAAACATGCTAAATATTCAAACAGCTCAAGCCGCAAAAGATGCAACAATGGCTTATTTTTCTTTAAAGAATTTTAATGATGGAGATTTATTATTTCATATTGAAGGTTCGTATCACTCAAATTACAATCAGGGAATAATCTGGTGGATTAACAAAATTAAACCAGGATTAAAAATAACATCAGTAACTACAGTGATGCAATCCGAATGGGATAAAATGACCGATGAAGAAAAAGCTACAATAGCAAATTACACCATTGTTGTTGCAGATAATATGACGCAAACGAAGAGGTAGTCTCCTTTATGGTTAAATTAAAAAAGCAAGTAAAATTTTACTTGCTTTTTTTGTGACTCCGGCAGGATTCAAACCTGCAACCCTCAGAGCCGAAATCTGATATTCTATTCAGTTGAACTACGGAGCCTTTTAAAATTACACTTATATTAAATTCTTTTTCACTAAAGTAGAAATCGTTTTTCCGTCAGCTTGTCCAGCCAGTTCTTTAGAAACTATTCCCATTACTTTTCCCATATCTTTCATTCCACTTGCACCTGTTTTTTGAATTGCAGCGAGTACAACTTTTTCTACTTCCTCATTAGACAATGCTTCTGGCAAAAATTGCTCAATGATTGCTGCTTCTGCTAATTCTGGCTTAGCCAAATCTTCTCTTCCTTGTTCTAAAAAAATTGCAGCACTGTCTTTACGCTGTTTTACTTGTTTTTGTAAAATCTTGAATTCTAAATCTTCTGGCAACTCGCTTGCCGCTCCATTTTCTGTTTTTGCTAATAAGATTGCTGATTTTACTGCTCTTAAAGCTTGCAAAGCAACGGTATCTTTCGATTTCATTGCTGCTTTCATTTGCTCCATGACTAATTTTTCTAAACTCATCTTTTCTCTTTTATAATTGCAAATATAGGGATAAAAAAAATTCCTAATCTCTTAGGAATTTTAAAAATATGATTACATACACTTGATTGTTTTTTTAAAAAATATTAATCTACATTATCGTGTAAAAATGAATTGTTAGATCGCAATTGCACATCATCATTAGCGTCAGTGCTTAATGTTGTTTTAGATTTACTTAAATCAGAATTTACTTCATCTAAATTTACTCCCAATCTTTTGTAGGCTGGTTGTTTTTCTATTTCATCAATATTTTTATTTACTTGATCTGTAAATTTATAATTGAATCCTTTCATTTTTTGACGACGTAATTCTGCCGTTTTTTCTAACTCAGAAATTGTTAAACTTAAAGGTGAAATTTCTTCAGAAATAGTTTCAATATCATCAACTTCTATTGCTGGTTTTGTTTTAACCACAAAAGCCAACTCTTCATCTTCTTCTACAACAGTTTGATTTTGCTGATTTGGATGAGAGCTCTTTGCAATTGTAGGTGTTGCGTTAAAGTCTTCTAATACATATCTTTTCTCAATAATTTCATTTGTATCAGCTACAATTTCTGTTGCGTCCTTTACTTCAATTTCGTTGACATCATCAATAGATAAATCAAAACGAACTTCATTTGTTTCTGGCTTAATTTCTTCAAAACTATTTAGTGGCAAATCAAACAAGGTTTCCATTTGAATCAGAGCAAATTCTTCCTCTTCTACTTCTTCTACAATTGGATTTGCATTTGTAATGATAAAATCATCATCAGAAACAGTGTCTAATTCTATCTCATCATAAACCACCTCAATGTTATTGATAAACTCTGTTGTTGGAATTAATCCTGCTGACTCTTCTTCAACTTCATCTTCTAAAACATGTATAATTTTAGCTTCAGGCTTGCTACTTAATGGAGCATCTAACTCACTAGATTTTGTTATTGTTTTTTCAGAAAAATCATAGGTTGCTTTTTGCTCATCCTCTAGTGTATGTATGATTTTTTTAACTTCTGTATTCGTAATTGAACTTTGTTGATCTGCAGCAAAGCCTGTTGCTACAATTGTTACAGAAATTGCATCACCTAAAGATTCATCTTCACCAATACCCATAATAATATTAGCTTCATAACCTGCTTCTATCTGAATATAATCATTTATCTCACCAATTTCATCTAAAGTAACTTCATCTACCCCAGAAACAATTAACAACAGTACATTCTTAGCACCCGTAATTTTATTGTCATTTAACAATGGTGAATCTAATGCTTTTATAATAGCATTTTTTCCTCTATTTACTCCTGATTCTTTTGCTGATCCCATAATAGCAGTTCCGCTATTAGACAGTACTGTTTTAGCATCATGCAAATCAATATTTTGTTTGTAATGATGTGTAATTACCTCTGCAATTCCTCTTGCAGCTGTAGACAATACTTCGTCTGCTTTAGAAAAGCCAGCTTTAAAACCTAAGTTACCATAAACCTCTCTTAGTTTATTGTTATTAATTACGATTAAAGAATCTACATTATCTCTTAAGGTATCTATTCCAATTTGAGCTTGATTTGAGCGCATTCTTCCTTCAAATTGAAAAGGCATGGTAACAATACCTACCGTTAAAATATCCATGTCTTTGGCTATTTTAGCAATAATAGGTGCAGCACCTGTTCCTGTTCCACCACCCATTCCGGCAGTTATAAAAACCATTTTGGTTTGAGAACTTAACATTTGCTGAATTTCTACCAAACTTTCTTGAGCAGCTTGTTCTCCAATTTCTGGATTTGCTCCAGCACCTAAACCAGATGTTAAATCGGCCCCCAATTGGATTTTGTTAGGGATGGCACTATTTTCTAAAGCTTGTGCATCTGTATTACAGATAACAAAATCTACGCCTTTAATATTTTGCTGAAACATATAGTTTACAGCATTGCTTCCTCCACCACCTACACCAATTACTTTAATAGCATTGGATTGTGATTTTGGCATTTCAAATAAAATGTTATTGAATTCTTCGCTCATAATAACTTTTCTATTTTTATAGGTTTATATATTCTTTTAATTCTTTATTCTGCGTTGTCTAAAAATTCTTTAAAACGCTCTGTAAACTTGTCGAAAAACGATTTCCTTTTTTCAACTGATTTCTCTTCTTCTTTTTTCTCTTCTGTAACTTCTTCTTGACTAGAAACTGTTTCTTCTTCTTCAGGTTTTTCAGCTACAAACCCTTTTCCTTCTTTTTCTAACCCTTCCATTAACAAACCAACTGCTGTTGCAAAAGACGGACTTGATAATGAATCGTCAGAATCGCCCGCTAAATGTTCATTTGGATATCCAATTCTAGCATCCATACCAGTTATATATTCTACCAACTGTCTTAAATGTTTTAACTGTGCTCCTCCTCCTGTTAAGACAATTCCGGCAATTAATTTTCCTTTAACCGTTTCATGTCCGTAATTTTTTATTTCTAAATACACATGCTCAATAATTTCTTGAACTCTAGCATGGATAATCTTCGATAAATTCTTTAACGTAATTTCTTTAGGTTCTCTACCTCTTAATCCAGGAATAGAAACAATTTCTGTTTCCTTGTTTTCACCTGGCCAAGCAGATCCAAACTTAATTTTTAATAATTCAGCTTGCTTTTCTATGATAGAACACCCTTCTTTGATGTCTTCTGTAATTACATTTCCACCGAAAGGGATTACAGCTGTGTGTCGAATAATTCCGTCTTTAAAAATGGCTAAATCTGTTGTTCCTCCTCCTATATCAATCAAAGCAACTCCTGCTTCTTTTTCTTCTTGACTTAACACTGCCGAAGCAGATGCTAAAGGTTCTAGAGTAATATCTGCTAAATCTAGCCCAGCACTTTTTACGCAACGACCAATATTTCTTATGGATGAAACTTGACCGACAACTACATGAAAATTAGCTTCTAATCTACCTCCATACATTCCGATTGGTTCTTTGATTTCTCCTTGGCTATCAACTTTAAATTCTTGTGGCAACACATGAATTATTTCTTCTCCTGGAAGCATCACTAATTTATGAACTTGGTTTACCAAATTATCAATATCGTCTTCATCAATGACTTCATCTGCATTGTTTCTTGTAATATAATCACTGTGATGTAAACTTCTAATATGCTGCCCTGCAATACCAACAACTACATCTTCTATCTTATGCCCAGATACACTTTCTGCTTCTTCTACAGCTTGTTGAATTGATTGAATTGTTTGCGTTATATTGCTAACAACACCTCTTTTTACACCCAAACTTTTAGCTTTACCAATACCTAAAATTTCTAATTTATTGTATTCGTTTTTTTTACCAATCATGGCAACAATTTTGGTTGTACCAATATCAAGACCTACTGCTATTTTACTGTTTTCCATCTTGTTTTATTTTGCGCACACAACTTGGTTGTGATATTTTAAATTTATTGTTTTGTACTGCTCAATTGTTTTATCAACAAATGCTTTATTATAAAAGGCCTTTAATTTTTTAAATTTCACATTGATTTCTTCTAAAGAACCAAATTCAATTTTATATTGACCACTTCTAACGCTTAAAACAAATTCGTTATTCTGCGTTTTATGTATGCCAATAATTTCTTTTTTCAAAAAATCATCAGCTAAAATTAAATTCACAAACCTTGTAAATTCTTGTAAATTTTCTTCATTTATGTTTCCTGTTATCAACATTACTCTTGCAGAATAATTTTCTGATAAAGGAACTTTAAATCCATGTTTATCAATATAGTAAGAAGAATTAGCAGTACTAATTCTAGCAATTGGTGTTCGCTGTTTTACTATTGTTTTTAAAACCCCATCTATTGTAAAAAAAACCGTTGCACTTTCTATATATGGATTTGAAAGGACATCATGCTCTAAACCTTGTAAATCTATAACAGATTTTGGTTGTTTTTTAATATCTCCGCTATTTTGTATTAACAATTTATTAACCATTTCTTGTGTTAAAAAATCATTGTCTCCCGCAACAAATTCTATGGCTACATTTTTAATTTTCTTCTTATAATTTTTTGTAGAAGAAAAACTATATAAAAAGGTCAAAGACGCTATTAATAGTATAAAAAATAGATATGTCGCTGCTTTTTTCACTTACCTTAACTCTTTGTGTTTTAATTCTTTTACAACATCATTTATCAACGCGCCAATATCTCCTGCACCAATCATAACTATAATTTTCGCTGATGATTTTTTAACCTCATTCATCACATTTTCTTTTGTGATTAATTTTTTGTTTTTCGAGTTGATTTTATTCAACAACCAACTAGAATTTACACCTTCAATTGGCAACTCTCTAGCTGGATAAATATCTAACAATAACAATTCATCAAATTTTGAAAGTTCAGCTGCAAAATCATCTACAAAATCTCTAGTTCTACTAAATAAATGTGGTTGAAAAACTGCCAATACTTTCTCATTTGGATACATTTCTCTAACCGAATTTTCTACTGCTTTTATTTCTGTTGGATGGTGTGCATAATCATCTATCAAGACCAATTCTGGTGTATTAATCTTATATGAAAATCTGCGTTGAACGCCTTTAAAAGTTTTTAATTGTTCTTTAATTAATCCTAATGAAATTCCGTATTCATTTGCAATTGCCAAAGCAGCTAATGCATTCATTACATTGTGTTTTCCTGGTAAATAAAACTCAATATTTGTAATTATATCGTTCGGTGTTTTTACATCAAAAATGTATTTACCACTTTCTACATGAAGGTTAAAAGCTTTGTAATCTGCTTCTTCATCAATAGCGTACGTCAATCCATCTATTGGCAATCCTTTTGCAACAATTAAAGTATCTGAAACTTTTTTAGAAAAATCATTGAATGATTTAATCAATTCTTTATGTTCACCATAAATATCTAGATGATCAGCATCCATTGATGTAATACAGGCAATATTTGGTGATAATTGTAAAAAAGAACGATCAAATTCATCTGCTTCTACCACAGAAATTTTATCCTCTCCTAGAATTAAATTTGAGTTATAATTCTCTGCAATTCCACCTAAAAAAGACGTGGCATTACTTGGTTTCATGATATGCCCTAAAATTGACGAAGTTGTCGTTTTACCATGAGTTCCAGCAACTGCAAGGCAAAAAGTATGCTCCGTTATTTTACCCAAAACTTCAGCTCTTTTTAAAAGAGTAAAATTGTTCTCTTTTAAATAATTGTATTCTATATGGTTTTTTGGAATTGCCGGTGTATAAATTATCACTGTTTCTTTTTGAGACAGAAATTCTTTAGGAATGCTATCTATTGCATCATCAAAATGTACTGCAATTCCTAATTTTTCTAAACCAATTGTAATATTTGTTTCTGTTTTATCATACCCGGCAACGTTTTTACCATTTGCTTTAAAATAACGAGCAAGTGCACTCATGCCGATGCCTCCGACACCAATAAAATAAACATTATGTATTGTTTTTAAATTCACAGTTTTTATTATTTTTTCTATTTCATTAACAATGTGACTTGTTGCGTTTGGCAAAGCCAATTCGTTTATATTTTCACTTAAACTTTGTTGTTTTCCTTTGTCTTTCATCAAAGTTTCAAAAACAATTGAGAATGTATCTAACTCGCTTTCTTTTAGCAAAATTGCTCCGTGTTTATCTGCAATCGCTTTTGCATTTTTTGTTTGGTGATCTTCTGCCACATTGGGAGACGGTATAAAAATGGTTGGTTTTCCAACAATACACAATTCAGACACTGAACTTGCTCCTGCTCTAGAAATAATAACATCTGCAGCTGCATAGGCTAAATCCATTCTGTTTAAAAATGCAAGTACTTGTACATTTTCTTTTTGATTGTATTTCTGGTATTGATCTATATAGATTTTACCACATTGCCAAATAATTTGTACTTCTTGATTTTTAAAAAATTCTAATTGTTCTTCAATCAATTGATTTATTCTTCTTGCTCCTAAACTTCCACCTAAAATCAAGATTGTTTTTTTACTTGCGTCTAACTCGTAAAAATCGATTGCCTCTTCTGTTTTATTATAACTATTTAATAAATCTTGACGAACAGGGTTTCCTGTTTTAATAATTTTCCCTTTTGGGAAAAAACGCTCTAAATTATTATACGCAACACATATTAATTTTGCTTTTTTACCCAATAATTTATTGGTGATTCCTGGATATGAATTTTGTTCTTGTATTATGGTCGGAATCCCTTTTCGATTTGCAACCATCAATGTTGGTCCACTTGCAAAACCTCCCGTTCCAATGGCTATTGTTGGTTTAAACTTTTTGATAATTCTTGAAGCCCTCCACAAACTACTTATCAATTTAAAAGGAAAAGAAAGATTTTGAAATGTCAATTTTCGTTGAATTCCAGATATCCACAAGCCTTCTATTTCGTACCCTGCTTGCGGCACCTTTTCCATCTCCATTTTATCTTTTGCACCCACAAACAAAAATTTAGCATCAGGATATCGAAGTTTTAATTCGTTTGCAATCGCAATCGCCGGATAAATATGTCCGCCAGTTCCTCCTCCACTTATAATGATGTTAATCGATTGCTTCATGTAAAATATCTAAAGGATTATCATCTAATATTGTTTCTTCAGTTTCATCTTTGGATGCACTTACACTTAAAATCATACCGAGTGCAAAACAAGTCATCCAAATAGAGGTTCCTCCGCTACTAATTAATGGCAGCGTTTGACCTGTAACTGGAAATAAATTACTTGCAACGGCCATGTTTATCATGGCTTGAAAAATAATTGGCAAACCGACACCTATTACCAACAGAGAAGCAAAAATTGTATTGGCTTTTTTTGCTGCAATCATAATTCTAAACAAAAGTAAAAAGTAAACAAATATTACAGATAGCCCTCCAATTAACCCATATTCTTCTACAATAATTGCATAAATAAAATCTGATGAAGATTGTGGTAAAAAGTTTTTCTGAACACTTTTTCCAGGTCCATTTCCTGTTAATCCACCTGTAGCAATTGCAATCTTCGCTTTGTTTACTTGGTATCCTTCTACACCATCACTTTTTGAAAAACTTTCTATTCTACTTTCCCAAGTAGCCACACGATTTGGCATTGCATCTGGAAAAGCTTTTGCTGTTAAAATAAAGAGTGTAAGAAAAACGGCCCCAAATCCGAGTATAAAACCAATATATTTTATCGGATATCCACCTATAAAAGCCAACAAAATAACCATTGAAAAAATGATTGCTGTGGTAGAAAAATTTGCCGGTAAAATCAAAATTAGAATGCATGCAACTGGCAACCACAATTGCCATAAACTTTCTTTAAAATCAATTTTCTTTTCTTTATTTCTTGCTAAATACCTTGCTACATACACCATTAAAATTAACCCTGCTAATGTTGAAGTTTGAAAACCTACACCAAGAAACGGAATGCGTATCCATCTGCTTGCATTTGCGCCCCCAATTGTGGTGCCTTGAGATAAGGTATAGATTAGTAATAAGACAACAATGGGCAACATCAATACAGAACCTCCACTAAAATATCTGTACGGAATTTTATGAACTCCGTAAATAATTACAAAGCCCATAATTAATAAAATCATGTGTTTTATCAAATAGCCAAATGTAGAACCAGAACCTACAACATATACCAAATTTGTACTTGCACTATATACAGGCATAAACGAAAAAATTGCCAATACTGCCACAATAGACCAAATGGTTTTATCTCCTTTAATATGTTTAAATAGGTGTATCACTAAAAATTTATAAAATTGTTCTTACTGCTTTTTTAAATTGTCTTCCTCGATCTTCATAATTGTCAAATAAATCGAAACTTGCACAAGCTGGAGACAATAAAACAGTATCTCCTTTTGATGCTAGTTTTGCCGAAACTTTTACTGCTTCTTCTGCACCTGCTGTTTCTACAATAATATCAACAACGTTTCCAAAAGTTTCTATAATCTTTTTATTATCTAATCCTAAACAAACTATTGCTTTTACTTTTTCTCTTACTAAAGGCAATAAATCATGATAATCATTTCCTTTATCTACACCACCAACTATCCAAATTGTTGGGTTATCCATACATTCTAATGCATAGAAGGTTGCATTTACATTGGTTGCTTTAGAGTCATTTATGTATTGTACATCTCTTATTTTTTGCACGTTTTCTAAACGATGCTCTGCTCCTTCAAAGTTTGAAAGGCTTTCTTTAATTGTTTGCTTTCTTACTTTCAATAATTGAGCTGCCATAGCCGAAGCCATCGCATTTTTTACATTGTGTTTACCTTGTAATGTTAGGTTTGATAGTGGCATAGTAAATTCTTCTGTATTAATTTTCGTTATTATCTTATCTTCTTTTAAAAAAGCGCCAAACTCTAATTCTCTTTCTATAGAAAAAGGAATAAGCTGTGCTTGTATTTTATTATTTTCTAACCATTTATGTATTGCTTCATCATCTGCATCATAAATCAAATAGTCTTCTTTTGTTTGATTTTTTGTTATTCTAAATTTTGATTCGATATACTTATTAAAATCATATTCATATCTATCTAAATGATCTGGTGTTATGTTGGTAATTATTGCAATATGTGAATTGAATTTTTCAATTCCGTCTAACTGATAACTACTCAACTCTAACACATAAGAATCGTAATTTTGCTCAGCAACTTGTTGCGCAAAACTGTCTCCAATATTTCCTGCAATTCCAACATGTAAACCTGCATGTTTTAAAACATGATGTGTTAACATTGTTGTTGTTGTTTTTCCATTTGAACCCGTAATACCAATAATCGTTGCATCTGTAAACTGACATGCAAATTCTATTTCTGAAATCACAGGTACATTCTGCTTATTCAATTTTTGAATCAGCGCTACTTTATCAGGAATTCCTGGGCTTTTCATCACTAAATCAGCATTTAAAATTTTTGCTTCTGTATGTTGATTTTCTTCAAAATCTATCTCATTATGCAAAAGAACTTTCTTATATTTTTCTGTAATTGCTCCTTTATCAGAAACAAAAACTTCATACTTTTTTTGCTTTGCCAAAATGGCTGTACCTACACCACTTTCTCCTCCACCAAGAATTACCAATCTCTTCATTTATCGTAATTTCAATGTTGCAATTGTAAATACTGCTAATAGAATTCCAACAATCCAAAAACGTGTTACAATTTTACTTTCGTGATATCCAGATTTTTGATAATGATGATGTAATGGCGACATTTTAAAAATGCGTCTTCCTTCTCCAAATTTCTTTCTTGTGTATTTGAAATAAGAAACTTGTAGTATTACCGACATGTTTTCAACGACAAAAATTCCTGCAAGAAATACTAACAACAATTCTTTACGAATAGCAATTGCAATTACTGCGATAATACCTCCAATAGTTAAACTTCCTGTATCTCCCATAAAAACTTGAGCAGGAAACGTATTGTACCAAAGAAACCCTATTAAGGAACCTGCAAAAGCCAAAATAAAAACGGTCATTTCTCCAGAATTTGGAATGTACATGACATCTAAATAATCTGCAAAAATGATATTACCCGAGACCCATGCAAAAACAGCCAATGTAACTACAATTATGGCGGATGAACCTGCCGCTAAACCATCAATTCCGTCTGTTAAATTTGCTCCGTTTGAAACCCCTGTAACAATAAAAACAACTACAAAAATGAAAATTATCCATGCATATGTTTGATATCCATCACCCATAAAACTCAATACTTTTGAATAATCTAATTCATTGTCTTTTAGAAAAGGTATGGTGGTTTTAGTTGATTTTCGAGCATCACCAAAAACTTGTTTTCTGCCATTTTTCTGAACAATTTGTTGGTCGGCAGGCAATTGCTCTTTTATGGTTACATCTGGATGAAAATACAACATAGATCCAACGAATAAACCCAAACCTACTTGACCTAACACTTTAAATTTTCCGCTTAAGCCCCCTTTGTCTTTTTTAAATACTTTTATATAATCATCTACAAAACCAATAAAGCCCATCCAAAGAGTGGTAATTAATAATATGATGACATAAATATTGTCTAGCTTTGCTAATAATAATACCGGAACTAGAGTTGCAAGAATGATAATGATTCCGCCCATTGTTGGTGTTCCAGACTTTTCCTTTTGACCTTCTAAACCTAAATCTCTTACGGTTTCACCAACTTGTTGTTTTCTCAAATAATTGATGATTCTTTTTCCATAAATTGTTGAAAATAACAATGAAAAAATAAAAGCCAATGCTGCGCGAAAAGTGATAAACTGAAAAACACTTGCTCCAGGCAAATTGAACTGATTTTCTAAATATTCGAATAAATAATATAACATCCTTATTTATTTAATTGAATTAAACATTCTGCAACAACTTCTAAATCATCAAAATGAAATCGTTCTCCATTTATTTCTTGATACGTTTCATGACCTTTACCAGCCACTAAAACAATGTCTCCACTTTCAGATAATTTACACGCTGTTTTTATCGCTTGCTTTCTATCAAGTATAGAAAGTGTTTTTGCACTGTTTTCTTCAGGAACTCCAACTTCCATTTCATCAATAATGGATTGTGCATTTTCTGTTCTTGGATTGTCTGAAGTAAAAATTGCTTGATTGCTTAACTGTGAAGCAATTCTTGCCATTTTAGGTCTTTTTGTTTTATCTCTATCACCACCACAACCAACTACAGTGATTACTTTTTCTTTACCCGTTTTAATATCTGCAATGGTTTCTAACACGTTCTTTAATGCATCAGGTGTGTGTGCATAATCTACTATAGCAGTAATGCCCGTCTTAGAAATTGTATATTGAAAACGGCCACTTACACTTTCTAACTCGCTTACCAATCTTAAAATTTCTAATTTTTCTAAACTACATATTTCTGCAGTGCCTATAATTGCTAATAAATTATAGGCATTAAAAGTTCCTATGAGCTTAGACCAAACTTCTGTTCCGTTTATAGTTAACAATAAACCTGACATTCTTTTTTCTAGCACTTTTCCCTTATAATCTGCAATGGTTTTTAACGCATAGGTTCTTTTTGTAGCTTTGGTATTTTGCAACATTATTGATCCGTTTTTATCATCCATATTTACCAAGGCAAAAGCTGACTTTGGCAAGGCATCAAAAAATGATTTTTTAACATCTCTATAGGCTGCAAATGAATGGTGATAATCTAAATGATCATGAGAAAGGTTGGTGAAAATTCCACCCTCAAAATGCAAACCATGAGTTCTTTTTTGATGAATTCCATGCGAACTTACTTCCATAAAACAATAGTCAACTCCTTCATTTATCATATCATTTAAATACGAGTTGATTGTGATAGAATCTGGCGTTGTATGTGTTGCATTGTACTCTTTTTCATCAACCAGAACTTTAACTGTTGATAGCAATCCAACTTTAAAACCTGCTTTTTTAAACAGTTGATATAACAAAGAAGCAATTGTTGTTTTACCATTTGTTCCAGTAACACCAATAAGTTTTAAGTTTGAAGAAGGGTTGTTATAGTAATTGGAAGCTAAAATTGCCAAAGCACTATTAGAGTCTTTTACTTTGATATAAGTAATGTTTTTTGAAATTTCTTTTGGAAATTCTTCACAAATAATAACTGTAGCTCCTAATAAAATTGCTTTTTCAATAAATAAATGACCATCTACTGTAAACCCTTTTTGAGCAATAAACACATCATTTGATTCTATTTTACGAGAATCAAACTGAATTGATTTAATTTTAACATTTGTTGTTCCAAGAACCTCTTCAATTGAAATTTTATATAATATGTCTTTTAAATTTTTCAACTTATTTTATGACAATTTTAATAGGATTGTATCTCCTTTTTTAAATTTTGAACCTTCATTTATTGATTGTTTCATTACGTTTCCAACGCCTTCAAACTTTACTTTTAAACCTAAATTTTCTAGTAACGAAACCGCATCCATTCCAGACATGCCTTTTACATCTGGAACCACATCGTGTTCTTTTTGTAAATTTTTATAATAGTCTTGATATTTAGAATCTAATCCAGTAATCGTAGGTTCAGCTGAAACTTGCTGAATATTGATTGGAGTAGTTGTATAAATTTTCTGTGCAATCTCTTTAAAAACTGGAGCTGCAACAGTAGCTCCATAATAACCTTTCTTTTTGTTTGGCTCATGAATTACAACAATGCAAGAATATTTTGGTTTATCAGCAGGAAAAAAACCTGCAAAAGAGGCTACATATAATTTATTTGAATAATGTCCAATTATGCGATTTCCTTCATTATCTATACGTGTATCTACCCATTTTTTAGCAGTTCCCGTTTTACCAGCCATAGAAAAATTAGGAGAGTAAATGTTTTCTGCTGTTCCTTTTATAACAACATTCTCCATTACTTTTCTAACTTTATTTATGGTTTCTTGACTTGCAATTCTTTCTTTTAAAATTACCTTTTCAAAAACTTTTTCAGTTTTATTTTGCACCCTTAACTCTTTGATAAATCTTGGCTTTACCATTTGGCCGTTATTTGCAACTGCGTTGTAAAAGGTTAATGTTTGAAGTGGTGTTAGAGAAACACCATAACCCCAAGCCATCCATTCTAAAGAAATTTTATTCCAAGGGTTTCTTTTGTTTCCCGGAAAAGAAATAAAAGGAGTTCCTTCTCCTTGAATTTGCAGTCCAAGTTTTTTATCCAATCCAAATGACCTCATTTTGTTTACAAACTTCATCGGGTCATCATCGTAATGCTTTTTAATCAGTTTTACGATACCAACATTTGAAGAAACTTCAAAAACTCTTGCTGCTGATATTTTTCCATATCCGCCTCTATGTGAATCTTCAACTTTACTTCCATGCAACATTAAAATTCCGTTACCCGTATCTACAACCGTCGATGTGTCTATCACTTTATCATCTAGAGCAGCCATTAAACTCGCCAACTTAAAGGTTGAGCCTGGCTCATGAGACTCCCAAACTGCATAATTTCTTTTCTCGTAATAAGTTCCTTTAGAGGTTCTTCCAAGATTAGCAATAGCTTTTATTTCTCCTGTTGCAGTTTCCATAACAATTGCACTTCCGTGCTCTGCTTCAAAATATTCCATTTGTTTTAACAAAGCATGATGAGTGATATCTTGAATATTAACATCTAATGTTGTGATAACATCTCTTCCATCTAACGGTTCTTTTTCATTTACATCATTAATAGGTTTCCATTGTCCTTTAGCAATTTTTTGTTTTAATCGCCATCCATTTTCTCCTTCTAAATATTTTGTAAAAGCTCCTTCAATTCCTGCACCTCCTCTATAATCATCATACCCAATTGTTCTTTCAGCAATTTTACCAATAGGTCTAACTCTTATGGTTTTTTGTTCGGTAATAAATCCGCCTTTATACGGACCTAGTTTAAAAATCGGAAACTGCCTCATTTTCATATAATCATTGTACCCCAAGTTTCTTGCAATCAACAAATACCTGTTTTTCTGTTTACGAGCAGTTCTTAATTTTTGCTGATAAAAGGAAGATGGTTTGCCAAGCAATTCTGATAATGAGTTTGATAAAGCTTTGATGTTTTTTTCGAAAATTGAGCTATTTATTGCAACCAAATCCATTCGGATTGTGTACTTATACATAGATGTTGCTAATAAGTTTCCGTCTGCGGCATATACATTTCCTCTGTTAGAAAAAATAGTATCGTTTTTAACGGTACTTTCTACAGAAAGCTTTCTGTATTTGTCACCTTGTACATATTGAATGTCTACAATTCTTCCAATAATTACAATAAAAAAAAGCGTCATTAAAGCAGTGACTATATATAGTTTGTTTAATATGCTCTTTTTTATGGTTGCCAAGGTTAGTTCTTTTTTCTGATGATTTTTATTTTTTGTGGAGATGTTGTTGATGGAATAATTCCTCTAGATTTTACCTTCTGTCGAATGTTTGATTCCATTTTCATTCGCATTAAAATGGTTCCTGTATCAACATATTCTGCTCTTAACTCTCTTTTCTTTTTATTTAGCTCAGAAATTTCAATTACTTTTCTGTTTGCTCTATGTGCACTAGAAATCATAAAAAGAGCCAATGCAACTACAAAAATGATAATGCGCCAGTTTTTAAATGCTGATGCATCTGTAAGAAAGCTTCCACGTAATAAATCGTAAATATTTCTTTTTGCTTTTGACATTGTTCTATTTTAATGTTGCCGCTCTTAATTTTGCGCTTCGTGCTCTGTTATTTATTTTTACTTCAGCTTGCGTAGGGACTATTAATTTTCCTACTTTTTTTAAAGGCTCATTTGTATTCCCATAAAAATCTTTATCAGGTTCACCGGTAAATAAACCTGTTCTTATAAACCTCTTGACCAATCTATCTTCTAAAGAGTGATAAGAGATTACACTTAACCTTCCATTTTCATTTAATAAATCAGGAATTTGATTTAAAAATTCTTTCAACACTTCTAACTCTTGATTTACCTCTATTCGAATAGCTTGATATATCTGAGCTAAAATTTTATGCTCCTTTGCTTTTGGCAAATGGCTTTTTAACACTTCTTTTAATTGAAAACTTGTTTCAATTTTTTGTTCTACTCTTGCTTCTACAATTGTTTTTGCCAATGCTCTTGCACTTCTTAACTCACCATACAAAAACAAAACATCTGCTAGTTTTTCTTCTTCATATTTATTAATGATCTGATTCGCAGAAATTTCACTTTTCTGATCCATCCTCATATCTAAATCTCCATCAAATCGAGTAGAAAAACCTCTTTCTGCCACATCAAATTGATGAGATGAAACTCCTAAATCAGCTAAAACTCCATCTACTTTTTTTATTCTGTAAAATTTTAAAAACCTTGTGATATGTCTAAAGTTTTCTGCAATCAGAATAAAGCGTTCATCATCAATCTTATTTTCTTGTGCGTCTGGATCTTGATCAAAAGCAAATAACTTTCCGTCTTTTCCTAAACGACTTAATATTTCTTTAGAATGTCCACCACCACCAAACGTAACATCAACATAAATTCCGTTTTCTTTAATATTTAAAGCATCAACGCTTTCTTTTAACAAAACTGGATTATGATAACTCATCTGCTTGTGTTTTTCCCATCACCTCTTCTGCTAATTCTGCAAAATCAACAGCTGCATTATCAATTGCTTTTTCATAATTGTCTTTGTCCCAAATTTCAATTATGTTAACTGCAGAAGACAAAACAACTTGTTTTTCTATTCCTGCGAATTGACATAAATCTTTAGGGATCAATAATCTCCCAGAAGCATCTAATTCCACTACTTTAACTCCAGCTGTAAACCTTCTAATGAAATCATTGTTTTTTTTCACAAAACGATTTAACGCATTGATTTTATCCATCATCAAGTTCCATTCTTTCATTGGATATAATTCCAAACAAGACTGAAAAACAGCTCTTTTAACTACAAACCCTTCAGATACAACAGGCATCAACTGCTTTTTAAGAGCAGATGAAAACATCACCCTTCCTTTAGCATCAGCTTTACATTCGTATGTACCAATTAGATTCATTCAGTTATTTACTCATTGCTTCGATTTTCAAAAGTAAAAATTTTTTACCACTTTTTACCACTTTTTACCACATTATTACAAAAAACGAATTTTTCTGTAAAATATTGACCCTTTAGCACATACGTTTCGTTTTTTGCTCTTTGGATAAAAAATGTATATGTGCCAAAAAAAAACTACATTTGCCACAAAGTCAAATCAATTTAGACCATGACAGAAAACTTAATTACAGAAGGTAAGTTTACGTATGCAGAAGCAGGTGAAGGACAGGCAATAGTTATATTGCATGGCCTAATGGGAGCGTTGAGCAATTTTGATGAAACCTTTAATTATTTCTCTAACAAAGGCTATAAAGTTTTAATTCCAGAATTACCTTTGTATTCTTTACCGTTATTAAAAACCAATATTAAAAATTTAGCAAAATTTTTAAATGACTTTATTGTGTTTAAAAAATTAGAGCGCGTAATTCTTGTTGGAAACTCGTTAGGGGGGCACATAGGACTGTATTTTTCTAAACATTATCCTGATAAAGTAAAAGCTTTAGTACTTACTGGAAGTTCTGGATTGTACGAAAACTCAATGGGAGATAGCTATCCAAGAAGAGGAGACAGGGACTATGTAACTAAAAAAGCACGTGATGTTTTTTATGATCCAGCTATTGCTACTGAAGAATTGATTGATGATGTGTATGTTGTAATAAACGACCGAAGTTCTTTGATAAGAACTTTAGCAATTGCTAAAAGTGCGATTAGACATAATATGGCGAAAGATTTACCAAAAATGAAGCAACCAACATGTTTAATTTGGGGTAAACAAGACAAGGTTACTCCGCCTGAGGTAGCTGTAGATTTCAATAAGTTTTTACCAGACTCTGACTTGTTTTGGATAGATAAATGTGGTCATGCTGCAATGATGGAAAGGCCTGAAGAGTTTAATAATGTATTAGACACTTGGCTTACTACAAGAAATATTTAATTTCAAATGAAAATCAAATCAGCAGATTTTATCATTAGCAATACAGATGTTGCTAAATGTCCAGCAGAATTTATTCCTGAATATGCTTTTATTGGCAGATCTAATGTTGGTAAATCTTCATTAATCAACATGTTAATGGAGCGTAAAGATTTGGCTAAAATTTCTGGAACTCCAGGAAAAACACAATTAATCAATCATTTTAAAATAAATGAATCATGGTTTTTAGTAGATTTACCTGGCTATGGCTACGCTAAAGTTTCAAAAAAAATGCGAGCCGGATTTCAAAAGTTTATAGAAGATTATTTTAAACAACGCCAAAACTTAGTGTGTACATTTGTTTTAATTGACTGTAGACATGATCCGCAGAAAATCGATTTAGAATTTATGCAGTTTTTGGGTGAAAACCAACTCCCGTTTTGCATTATTTTTACCAAAGCAGATAAATTAGGAAGCTCAAAAATCAACAAACAAATTACCTCATACAAAAAGAAATTATTGCAATACTGGGAAAGCCTTCCTCAATCATTTTTAACCTCTTCATCTACAAGTCTTGGAAGAAAAGAAGTTTTAGATTTTATTGAAAACATAAATATAGACGTTGCAGATAATTTTAAATAACAGTCATGTTATCTACAAAAGAAAATTTACAGGTTTTATTTGAAGACAATCATATTGTCATTGTAAATAAACGTGCTGGAGATATTACGCAAGGTGATAAAACAAGAGACAAGCCTTTGAGTGATGTTGTGAAAGAATACATCAAAGAAAAATACAACAAACCAGGTGATGTTTTTTTAGGGGTTGTTCATCGGTTAGACAGACCCACTAGTGGCGTGATTATTTTTGCAAAAACTTCTAAAGCATTAGAACGTTTAAACAAAATGCTTCGAGAAAAAACCATTCAGAAAACATATTGGGCTGTTGTAAAAAATCAACCAAAAAAAGAATTTGACACTTTAATTAATTTCTTAAAAAAGAACCCCAAAAACAACAAATCCACAGCATATACCAACGAAGTTGAAGGTAGTAAAAAAGCTGTTTTACATTATAAAACCCTTAAAAAACTAGATAATTATTCGTTGTTAGAAATCGATTTAGAAACGGGTCGCCATCATCAAATTAGATGTCAATTATCTACTATTGGGTCTCCTATTAAGGGCGATTTAAAATATGGGTTTAACAGAAGTAATAAAGATGGAAGTATTCACTTACATGCTCGAAACATCAATTTTACGCATCCTGTAAGTAAAGAAACAATTTCTATTACTGCTCCTTTAGCTAAAGATCCTATTTGGGATTCGTGTACTTAATTTTGTATATTTAGGCAAAAATCATTTATCATATGAAAAGCCTAAAATTTTTAACTTTTTTTTCACTACCTATTAGTGTTTATTTTTCGTTTACCATGAATGGATGGTATACGTTTTTACCCTTGATTCTATTTTTCGGGTTGGTGCCTCTTTTAGAGTTTTTCTTCAGGCCAACTGCAGAAAATTACAGCAAAGAACAAGAACAAATTGAAAAAGAAAATAAAATGTATACCTATATTTTATACCTAACAATTCCTATACAATTGTACTTCTTGTATTTGTTTTTTTATGCAGTTCAAGAACACAGTTTAACTCCCTTGGAATTGATTGGAAGGATCTTTGGAATGGGCTTAATGTGCGGAACACTCGGTATAAATGTTGGACACGAATTAGGTCACAGAAATAACAGATTTGATGAATTTTTAGGAGAAATATTATTGCTTAGCTCTTTAAACACACATTTTTTACCATATCATAATGCTGGGCATCATTTAAATGTTGCCACACCAAAAGATGCTGCAACAGCAAGAAAAAGTGAGCTTTTATATAGCTTTTGGATTCGCTCTCATTTTACGAGTTACAAACAAGCTTGGCAAATAGAAAACAAACGCTTACAACTTTCTGGAAGAAGTTGGTTTCATTATCAAAACAGAATGATTATCTACACGTTGGCAAACATCATTTTATTGGGTGCTATATATTATGCCTTAGGATTATTTGTGTTAGGTTGCTTTCTTGCAGCTTCGATCATCGGAATTTTATTATTAGAAAGTGTCAATTATATTGAACATTATGGACTTTTAAGAAACCAATCTGAAACAGGCAGGTATGAAAAAGTAAAAAGAACACATTCTTGGAACTCAGATCATGTAATTGGCAAACTGATGTTGTTTAATTTATCGCGACATTCAGACCATCATTACAACGGAAGCAAACATTATCAATTATTAAAATCGTTGCCTGAAAGTCCACAAATGCCCACTGGTTATCCAGGAATGGTGATTTTAGCATTAATTCCGCCATTATGGTTTTCGGTGATGAACACAAAACTTAAAGAACAATAGGATTTATGAATATTCCAGCACTCGTTCAAGCGCAAAAAAATCATTTTGCAGATCAACAAACCAAAAATGTTTCTGAAAGAAAACAACTTTTAAAAAGACTATTAACTGTTGTTTTAGAAAAAGAAAAAGAGATTGTTGATGCATTGTATTTAGATTTTAAAAAATCTGAATACGAAAGTGTAATGACAGAAACATCAATTGTTATTTCTGAATTGAAAAGAACCATCAAGAACATAAACTATTGGGCAAAACCTAAGCATGTTACTCCAGCTTTATTAAACTTTCCGTCTTCTAGTAAAATTTATAAAGAACCCTACGGAGCCGTTTTAATAATAGCTCCTTGGAACTACCCATATCAATTGGCATTAGTTCCGTTAATTGGAGCCATAGCCGCAGGAAATACCGTGGTATTAAAACCCTCTGAACTAACACCAAACACAAGTAAAATAACCAAAGAAATTATCGAATCGGTTTTCGATAAAAACTTAGTTGCTGTTGTTGAAGGTGGTGTGGATGTTTCTACCGAATTGTTAGCAGAACGTTGGGATTATATTTTCTTTACAGGAAGTGTTCAGGTGGGTAAAATTGTTGCCAAAGCAGCAGCACGATTTTTAACTCCGGTTACTCTAGAATTAGGAGGAAAAAACCCTTGCATTATTGACAAAACTGCTAATATAAAGTTAGCTGTAAAAAGAATTGTTTGGGGAAAATTTATCAATGGTGGGCAAACTTGTATTGCGCCAGATTATTTGTTGATTCACAAATCTGTAAAAGACAACTTTGTAAGTTGTTTTAAAAGTGAAATTGAAATTGCGTATGGCAAAAATCCAGAAGACTCTAAAGATTATCCACGGATTGTAAATCAACGAAACTTTGACCGATTAGCTTCTATGTTAGAAAATGAAACCTTTTTAGTTGGCGGAAAAACAAATCGAGAAGACAATTACATTGCTCCCACTTTAATTGACGAACCTAGTTTGGATAGTGAAATAATGAAGGGTGAAATATTTGGCCCTATTTCTCCTGTAATTTCCTATGAAACTGAAAAAGACCTTGAAAACATCATCCATAAATATGAAAAACCACTAGCTCTCTATGTATTTTCTGGAAACAAAAAATTTGCAAATAAAATGATTACCAAATATTCATTTGGAGGAGGAACCATCAACGATACAACGGTGCATTTTGCAAATCATCATTTACCTTTTGGAGGCGTTGGAGAAAGCGGTATTGGGTCTTATCATGGCAAGCAAACGTTCGATTTATTTTCACACAAGAAAGGAGTAACTAGACGCTACAATTGGTTAGATCTTCCAATGAGATATGCTCCTTACAAAGGAAAGCTGAAAACACTAAAAACATTCATGAAATTATTTTCATAAGAGCAACATGACAAACGAAAAAACAGTTTCAGAAGCGATCCAATACAGGCGTTCTGTAAGAATATTTAACCCTGAAAAACCCTTAGACACAGCCCTCGTTAAAAAATGTATTGAACAAGCAAGCTTGGCTCCAAACAGTAGCAATATGCAATTGTGGGAATTTTATCACATTACTTCAAAAGAGATGATTGCAAAAATTGCCCCTTTTTGTTTCAATCAAAATGCGGCAAAAACAGCACAACAATTAGTGGTATTTGTTGTGCGAAAAGATTTGTGGAAACAACGAGCCAAAGCAAATTTAGCTTTTATGGATTCTGTTTTTGGAAAAAACAACCCGAAAGCTGAACAAAGCAAAAGAGAGAAAATGGTTAGAAATTATTATGGGAAAATTATTCCGTTTGCCTATAGAGATTTCTTCGGAATTTTTGGTTGGTTAAAATATTTTATGATTTTAATCACAGGGATTTTTAGACCTATTTACAGAGAAGTTCGTCAAAAAGACATGCGAATTGTAGCCCACAAAACATGTGGTTTAGCGGCACAAAATTTTATGACTAGCATGGCAGCAATCAATTATGATACTTGCCCAATGGAAGGTTCAGATACTTGGCGCGTAAAAAGCGCATTGGGCTTACCAATTGGTGCAGAAATAAACATGATTGTTTCATGCGGAATAAGAACCGAAAAAGGCGTGTACGGAGAACGTTTTAGAATTCCGTTTGAAGAAGTTTATAAGGAGGTTTAGACTATTTTGGTTATTATGCAGACGATGAAATACTATCTCTTCACCTTAAACACCAACACATTTTTACTCTTCTTAATATAAGCTTCATTGAGGCTCATTTTTACAAATTCGCCATCCACATATTTTTGAGCTTGATCTTTGTAATGCGGACTAAACACATTTCCAGATTGTCCGGTTGGTAAAATCCCCAAGCTGTTTTCTACATCAGAAAAATCTACAATTCTACGTGTAGAAGGTCCAGCAGTAATTTTGTATACCCCTGTGCTATCTAAATTAAAAATCTGGTTGTTTATTACTTCGTTTCCACCTCTAGTTTTAAAAGGACCAACATTAAAATACTTACGTAAAGCTGCAACTTTTCCTAAAGCGTGTCCGTGCTCAACAGAAATCACTCGATCCCAAGTCCAATCTTGCACATTTTCTCCCAATTGATTTCCTAAAAAGGCAATAGCTTTTTTATATGAACTGGTAATTATGTCTGTTCTCGTTTCTTTTTTATCTTTGGTATGCACATCGTCCCACCAAACAGATTCTTCTCTCACAATTTGCTCTACAAATGCTTTGTCTTGGTATGGTGTATTTATAAATTGATTGAAGCTTTTACCCATTTCATCTTTATAAGTCGCTACCAACACTTCATAAATAAATCGATTGTAAATGGTTGGAGCTATTTCTTTTTCTCCATAAAAACCATTCCATTTAGATAAATAATTCAAGCTTAATTTTTCACTTGGCGTTAAGTTCTTTGTATCAATTCCGGTTGCTAAATTTGCAATATTAGAAGATACGGTTGCAGAGGTAACATCATAAATCATGTTAGCAACATCTTCTTTGGTAAAATCGTTTTTTGCCTCTAACAAACTCACAATTCGCTTAGCTCTATCTTCTGGTAAATAATAGCCTGGATACAACCCTCCTTTGATAGAATCAGGTTGATTATTGGCAGAATACACATAATTGATAATCGGATTTATTGACATTGGATTTTCCTCAAAATCAAAATATTCTAAAATTTCATCTTTTCCAGATGCACCATTTAAAATGGTTTTTGTATTTATCCCTTCCCGATATTTATACAATTTTCCAGAAGCAAACCAAGCGATATTATTTTTTGCATCACCATACATGATGTTTAACCCAGGTGCATGTAATTTACTTGCTGCATTTTTAAATTCTGCGAGAGAATTAGCATGAGACATTTGATGTGACAACTCTAACAATTCGTTATTTAGCTTCGTGTAAATCCATTGCATGGCCAATGGTCTTTTTTCATCAATATGCTCGATTAAATCATTCATAATTGGACCATGCTGACTTACCTTTATTTGATAAACAGAGTCTTTTTCGTCTTTTACTTTGATTCTTTTTTCAATAACATCATACCTTTTATATCCATTTTCTGTTAGGTATTCATTTGGATTGGTTGGGTTATTCTTTTCAAAATAAAAATCGATATCATCATTCTCAAACATGGTCATTCCGTATGCATATTCTCTGTTATGACCAATTAATGCAAATGGAGAAAGTGCTAAATTGAATCCGTATATTTCATAATTTGGTGTTTTGATATGTGATTGATACCAAACAGAAGGTTGCGCATAACCTATATGAGGATCGTTTGCAAAAATGACACGACCATTTTTTGTTTTATCAGCGCCAATTACCCAAGAATTACTTCCAATAAATGGTGATAATGGTAAATTTTTATACAAGTCTTGCATTGCAGCAGCAACGCTTGCTGTTAAAATAGGTTTCTTTTCATTCTGAATTAACTCGGTATTTTTAACATTTGACAAACTAATTTCATTAAAATAGGCTGCGCCTAATTTTTCTTTTACTTCATTCAACATCGGGTCTGTTTTATGAGCCGCTGCAAAACTAAATGCCATATAACCAAACACATTATATACATCTTTTATGGTGTATTTTTCTTTATCAACCCCAAGTAAATAAAACTCAATAGGCGTCGGTCCATTCTCCATAAATTGATTAATTCCGTCTAAATATGCCATTGTTAATTTGTAGGCCTCAGAATTTTTATCGATGTTTTTTATGGTCTTTGAAGAAGCTTCCTCAATTCCCAATCCAGAGAAAAACTTATCTGTTTTAATCAATTCTTTCCCAAAAATTTCTGACAGTCTTCCTGCTGCAATTCTTCGTATCAATTCCATTTGCAATAATCTATCTTGAGCATGCACATACCCTAAAGCAGTAAATGCATCCTTTTGATTTTGAGCGTTGATATGTGGCACACCAACCTCATCATAATACACGGTAACTTCATCAGAAATATTGGCTAAATCTAACTCTCCGTTATACGTTGGATGCAAAGTTCTGCTAAACAACCAAAGCCCAATAAAAATTAAAACGACTAACACAACAACAACCTTTAGTACTTTTTTGAGAACTTTCATGAAAATGAATTTGAATTTCATCAAAGATAATAGAAAAATCAAACAAAAAAGAAACTACTTTAAACAGGTATAATTTTGTACTTTTGCAACTGTTTCTAAAACAAAATAGATGAAAAAAATTCAAATGGTTGACTTACAAAGTCAATATGCAAAAATTAAAGATGTTGTTGATTCTTCAATACAAGAAGTATTAAGTTCCTCTACTTACATCAATGGACCTTTAGTACATCAATTTCAAGCAGATTTAGAAAACTATTTAGACGTAAAACATGTGATTCCGTGTGCAAACGGAACAGATGCTTTACAAATTGCAATGATGGGCTTAGGATTAGAGCAAGGTGATGAAGTAATCACTGCCGATTTTACCTTTGCTGCAACAGTAGAAGTAATTGCGTTGTTAAAATTAACTCCTGTTTTGGTCGATGTTGAAGCTGACACCTATAATATAGATATTGAGGCTTTGAAAAAAGCAATCACTCCTAAAACAAAAGCGATAGTACCTGTTCATTTATTTGGTCAAGTAGCAAATATGGAGGCAATTCTAGAGATTGCTAAAGAACACAACTTGTATGTTATTGAAGACAATGCACAAGCAATTGGAGCAGATTATACGTTTGCAAACGGAACAAAACAAAAAGCTGGAACCATTGGACATGTTGGAACTACATCGTTTTTTCCTTCTAAAAATTTAGGTTGTTATGGTGATGGTGGTGCCATTTTCACCAATGATGATGTCTTAGCTCATACACTTCGCGGAATCGTAAATCACGGAATGTACACCCGTTATTATCATGATGTTGTTGGAGTAAATTCTCGTTTAGATTCTATTCAGGCCGGAGTATTAAAAGCAAAATTACCTCACTTAGACTCGTATTGTGAAGCAAGGAGAAATGCTGCTCGTTTTTATAACAATGCATTTGTAAATAATCCAAATATTATAACACCTTCTACAAAATCTTGTGGTGCAATTTGTGATACTTGTAATTGCCATGTTTTTCATCAATATACATTGCAAATAACGAACGGAAAAAGAGATGCGTTACACAAACATTTATTAGAGAATGACATTCCGAATGCTATTTATTACCCTGTTCCATTGCATGCACAAAAAGCATATGCAGATGAGCGTTATAATGAAAGTGATTTTACGGTAACAAACAAATTGATTGAAACTGTTATCTCTTTACCAATGCATACCGAATTAGAAAAAGATCAGCTGGAGTTTATAACTCAGACTATTTTAGATTTTGTTTAACAAAACAAAACGTCACATCGAGTGAATTTGTAAAACAAATTTGTATCGAGATGTAATTCATTGTTCTCGATACATTTTTATTCTGTTTTCACTTCATAAAAATACTCGAACTGGCAATATATTTAATTATGAAAAGAATATTAGTTACTGGTGGTTTAGGGTTTATTGGGTCTCACACGGTTGTAGAATTACAAAATGCAGGTTTTAAAGTTGTAATTATTGATGATTTATCAAACACAACTATTGACGTTTTAGACAACATTACAGAAATTACTGGTGTAAAACCTAAGTTTCATCAAATTGACTTACGAATTAAAAACGAGGTAACTTCTTTTTTCGACAATAACACTATTGATGGGATTATTCATTTTGCTGCTTTTAAAGCTGTAGGAGAAAGTGTTCATCAACCTTTAGATTACTACGAAAACAACATTGGTTCTTTAGTATATCTATTACAAGAAATGAAAAAAAGAAAACTAGATAATTTTATATTTAGCTCTTCTTGTACGGTTTATGGCCAAGCAGATGAATTACCCATTACAGAAAATGCACCTATAAAACCAGCAGAATCTCCATATGGAAACACAAAGCAAATAGGAGAAGAAATTATTAAAGAGAGTTGCAATGCCTACAATTTAAATGCAATAGCATTGAGATATTTCAACCCAATTGGCGGACATGACAGCATAAAAATTGGAGAATTACCTTTAGGCGTTCCTCAAAATTTAATTCCGTTTATCACACAAACTGCAGCCGGAATTAGAAAAGAACTCTCTGTTTTTGGAAATGATTATCCTACAAAAGACGGTACTGCTATTCGTGATTATATACATGTGGTCGATTTAGCAAAAGCGCATATAGCAGCACTAAAAAGGCTTATCAACAAGAACAATAAGAACAATTTTGAATTTTTTAATGTGGGTACAGGCAAAGGAAGCTCTGTTTTAGAAGTCATTAATACTTTTGAAAATGTTTCTGGAAAGAAATTAAATTATAAAATTGTTGGCCGACGTGAAGGTGACATTACTGCTGCATACGCAGATACAACTATTGCTAATAAAGAACTAAACTGGAAAACAGAAAAAACACTCGATGAGGCGCTAGAATCTTCTTGGAAATGGCAATTAAAACAACACTAATTCGTGTTGTTTTAAATAAAAAATTATCTTTCACATACGAATCTTACTTAAGTTAGGTTCTTAAATTAATCTTTCTATGGCTAGGTTTATAAAAAAACAGCAAAATGAAATTGGTGCATCACCTGATGAATTGGTTTTTATTGGTAAAAAAAGATAGAAAAAACCGTACTTCGAATTATCGATTACGATAAAAACAATCTAGAAGAAATTCCAATTAATTCAATCCAAGATGCTCTTGTTTACCAAGAAAAAAAATCTACAACCTGGTTTAATGTAGACGGAATTGACCAAACAACTATAATGCAAGAAATTGCTGATGGTTTTCAATTTGACAATTTTATTATTGCCAATGTGATGAATGCACATTCAAGACCAAAAGTAATAGAGCATGATAATTGTTTATTTTTATCCATAAAAATGTTGCAGGTTAGCGAAACAAGCAAATTAATTTCATTTGAAAATCTCAGCTTAATTCTAACCAAATCAGTTTTAATTTCATTTCAAGAAAAAGCAGGTGATGTTTTTGAACCATTAAGAAATCGAATTCGTAAACAGAGAAAAAGAATTATCAATTCTGGTCCAGATTATTTACTTTTTGCCTTATTAGATGTAGTTGTTGATAATTACATTTATATTTTAAGTGTGCTTGGAGATAAAATTGAAAACTTAGAAGAAGAACTATTACAAAACCCTGGGAAATCTGTAATTGATACAATTAATGTACATAAAAGAGAATTGAATTATTTAAGGAAGAACATTTTACCAACGAGAGAAATGCTTTTAAATTTAACAAAAATTGATTCTGATTTTATCAATCATAAAAACCATATTCATTTTAAAGAATTACAAAATAACATCAATCATGCAATAGAAATTTCTGACAGTTATCGAGAAATATTATCAGATCAATTAAATATTTATCATACCTCAATGAGTACAAAGTTAAATGACATTATGAAATTCTTAACTGTATTTTCTGTGGTGTTTATACCACTTACTTTTATTGCTGGAATTTACGGAACTAACTTTGATGTGTTGCCAGAGCTACATTACAAATATAGCTATTTCATCATGTTGGGGATTATGTTGGTCATTGCTGTTGGAATGTTAATCTATTTCAAAAGAAAGAAATGGTTTTAGAAAACCATTTTTCCGCAAAAACATTCATTTTTTAACTTTTTTTAGCATTTTTTGCTCATTTTCAACCTGTTTTAGGTGTTTTTACATAAGAAATACTTAATCAAAACTACATATAATTAACATATCTTCAATAATTATCCAATCTCATTTTCAATATAATATTAATGAGCTGTAAATTAATGTTTTAACATTTTACAATTGATACGGCGCGTTCATGTAAGTATCTTTACACCTTATTAATTTAATGATAAAAGACAACATGAAACTGATTAAAATTAAAAGAGAAACTCGTTTAGAAAAAAGATTTACCCAAAAATGGGTAAACTACACACAAGAGTTACCTACATTAAAAAAACGTTTTTAAACATTATTCCTTTAGAAATACTTCACAAATACAGAGAAACGTATTATGGTGAAATTAAAGACTGTGAAGATTGCTTTCTCTCTAAGTAAAAAATAAAAAACCCACTGAATTTCAGTGGGTTTTAATTTTAAATATTGTTTTATTATTCAAAAGCAGCTCCACTTGCAGCTACATTTCTATCAATTTTACGCATCAATCCTTGAAGCACTTTTCCTGGACCAACTTCTATAAACTCAGTTCCTCCATCAGCTATCATTTGCTGAATTGTTTGTGTCCATTTAACAGGAGCCGTTAACTGAACCATTAAATTTTTCTTAATCTCATCTGGGTTTGTAACTGCAGTAGCAGTAACATTTTGATATACTGGACAAGTTGGCTGACTAAAAGTTGTCGCTTCAATTGCAGCAGCTAGCTCTTCTCTTGCTGGCTCCATCATTGGTGAATGAAACGCGCCACCAACTGGTAACACTAAAGCCATTTTTGCTCCTTTTCCTTTTAAGACTTCACAAGCTTTTTCAACAGATTCAACTTCACCAGAAATCACTAATTGCCCAGGGCAATTGTAATTTGCCGCAACGACTACTCCATCAATTTCTGTACACACTTCTTCAACTATTTGATCTTCTAAACCAATAATTGCAGCCATTGTAGATTTCTGAATTTCACATGCTTTTTGCATTGCTAAAGCACGTTTAGAAACTAATTTCAATCCATCTTCAAAAGTCAAGACTCCGTTTGCAACCAATGCAGAAATTTCTCCTAAAGAATGTCCTGCTACCATTTCTGGTTGAAAAGCGTCTCCTAAAACTTTTGCTAAAATTACAGAGTGTAAAAAAATAGCTGGCTGAGTTACTTTTGTTTCCTTTAATTGCTCTGCAGTTCCTTCAAACATAATATCTGTAATGGCAAAACCTAAAATTTTATTTGCTTGTTCAAACAAGTCTTTGGCAGTAGTAGACTTTTCGTATAAATCTAAACCCATTCCTGAAAATTGAGCTCCCTGACCTGGAAAAATATATGCTTTCATATTTACTTTTCTATTTGTTTTTATTTTCTGATGCAATCGTTAACAAACAATTCCACCTTCCTTTTTTCTCTTTTATTTAAAGTTGCAAACATACAAATTTTTAAAATCACAGGAAATTAGTAACTTCGTTAAATGACTGCCAACCAAAAATCTTCTGCTCAAATTATCTATTTAATTTTAGCTGCATTATTTATCGCTTCCTTAGTTACTTCTAACTTGATATTTCAAAAATTTTTTTATTGGGAACCTTTTGGCCTTTATCGTTTTGAAATATCTGTTGGTATTTTACCCTACCCTATTACCTTTTTAATTACAGATGTTTTATCCGAAATTTATGGTAAGAAAAAAGCAAATCAAGTTGTAATTGCTGGAATTTTCGCTTCATTTTTTTCTATGTTGATTATCTTAGTTTCAAATGCAGCTCCTGCAATTTCTAATTCGCCCATAGACGATGGTACTTTTTCTAGAGTTTTCGGATTATCTCCTTTAGCTGTTCTTGCTTCTATGCTAGCCTATTTAGCTGCCCAATTTATTGATATTCGTATTTTTCATTTTTGGAAAAAGAAAACCAACGGAAAGCATTTATGGTTACGTAATAACTTTTCAACCTTTACTTCTCAATTTATAGACACCTTTACGGTATTGTTTTTATTGTGCTCTTTTAACTTAATCCCCTGGGAAATTTTTGTTGGTTTATTGTTGAGCGGATTCTTATTTAAAATACTAATTGCAGCATTAGACACGCCTGTTTTATATCTTTTAGTGTATCTATTTAGAAGGAAATTCAATCTAAAAATTGGAGAGGAAATCATTGATTGATTTTTTATCCTTTACTTTGTAAACAAAGCAAAATTACTCCGTCTAAAACTCAAATTATACTTAGATTCGTTAAAATGAAAATCAAAAAAAGCAGAAAATTGGTTTTTTAGAATAGGATTGGAGTTTAATTGGGAAATAGTATCTTTATTTTTTTAAGAATAAAACAATTAACATGTCAAAATCATATTACGATCCAGCTGATTTAAGAAAGTTTGGAAAGATTACAGAATGGAGCGAAGAACTAGGAAACAAATTTTTTGATTATTACGGAAAAGTATTTGAAGAAGGTGCTTTAACCGCAAGAGAGAAATCGTTAATTGCTCTGGCTGTTGCCCACACAGAGCATTGTCCGTACTGTATTGATGCCTATACAAAAGATGGTTTACAAAGAGGAATTACAAAAGAGGAAATGATGGAAGCAGTACATGTTGGGGCCGCAATAAAAAGCGGTGCAACTTTAGTGATGGGTGTTCAAATGATGAACAAAGTGAATAAATTAGAAATGTAAATAATTGTTGATTTTGTGAAACCAAAATCTTACAAATTATTTATCCTGAGCTTGCCGAAGGATCCATTTATTAATATCAAAAATAATGAGAGGCTGAAACAAGTTCAGCTAAAAAAATACTGAAACAAGTTCAGCATACATGAAAAAATCTCTTCAAGCAAGAAATAACGATTTAGCAAATACGAAACGGCAAATAGAAATTCTATCCAACGGGATTTTTAAAGACGAGTTGCCTACGTTTGCCAACAAAATAAAAGAAACAAATCAGTTTCCTTTACGCCCAAATAAATTAGAAATTTTACAACTAAATTTAGGTTATATGTGCAATCAAGTATGTGCACATTGTCATGTAGATGCTGGTCCAGACCGAAAAGAGATTATGACTCTAGAAACCATGAATCAATGTTTAGAAGTCATCAAAAAAACAGGCGCTCATACCTTAGATTTAACTGGCGGTGCACCAGAAATGAACCCTAATTTTAGATGGTTTGTAGAAGAAGCTTCTAAAGTTGGTATCAAAGATTTTATTGTGCGTTCTAATTTGACCATTATTAGAGCCAATAAAAAATATTACGATTTGCCTGAATTTTTTAAAAAACACAATGTACATATAGTCTCTTCGATGCCACATTGGACACGTGGAAAAACTGACAAACAACGTGGAGATGGTGTTTATGATAAATCTATCAAAGCTTTGCAAATGTTGAATGATGTGGGGTATGGGATGAAAAACTCTTCATTAACATTAGATTTAGTATACAATCCGTCTGGAGCATTTTTACCAGGAGATCAACAAGCCTTAGAAAACGATTTTAAAAAAGCTTTAAAAGAAGAATTTAATATTGATTTCAATAATTTATTTGCCATTACCAATTTACCTATAAGTCGATTTTTAGATTATTTAATTGCTTCAGATAATTATGAAGATTATATGTTTGCTTTGGTAGAAGCATATAATCCTTTAGCGGTTAAAAATGTAATGTGTACCAATACCATTTCTGTAAGTTGGGATGGATTCTTATACGATTGCGATTTTAATCAAATGTTAAATTTAAAAGTAAATAGCACCATAAAACACATTTCTGAATACAACGAAGAATTGTTGCAAAATAGAGATATTCGTATCAATCAACATTGCTATGGCTGTACAGCCGGAGCAGGAAGTAGTTGCCAGGGAGTTGTTGCATAAATCATGAGAAAAAATCTATTAATTGTTTTTGTAAAAAATAGCATCCTAGGCAAAGTAAAAACACGCTTAGCTAAAACTATTGGAGATGTTGCTGCTTTTAAAGTGTATGCCGAATTGGTTGCTATTACAGAAAATGCTACATCAAAAATTGCTGCAGATAAGCATATTTGTTTTTCTGATGTCATCATCCCTTCGAAATGGAGAAATGACAAAAAGTGTGTTCAACAAGGTAAAGATTTGGGAATTAGAATGCAAAATGCCTTTCAAAATGGATTTGATTTAGGATATGAAAACATCCTATTAATTGGATCTGACTTGCCTGATATTTCAAAAGAAATTATAGAATCTGGTTTTGATAGTTTACAACATAATAATGTTGTTTTTGGACCTGCAGAAGATGGTGGTTATTACCTTATCGGAATGTCTGAAATGAATACCTCCATTTTTCAAAATAAACCCTGGAGTCAATCTGAATTATTAGCGATAACTTTATCACAATTAAAAGAACAACAAAAATCAATTGGAATTCTTGAAACTTTAAATGATATAGATACTTTTGAAGATTTAATAAATTCAGATTTTTGCAAAAAGAATCCTGATATTCAAGAAATTGTTCAACAAAATATACTAAAACAAGTTCAGCAATAAGATGAAAAAACAATTGGAATTACAAGAAACTATAAATTTTCTAAAAGCAAACGGAATTACACATCCTGAGGTTGGTGTAGTATTAGGAACTGGTTTAGGGAAATTAGTTGAAGAAATCGATATTGAAAAAGAAATTGCTTATGTAGATATTCCAAATTTTCCACAAGCAACAGTTGAATTCCATTCTGGAAAATTGATTTACGGAAACTTATCGGGTAAAAAAGTTATTGTAATGTCTGGGCGTTTTCATGTTTACGAAGGCTATTCATTATGGGAAGTTACCTACGGAATTAGAACTATGCATGGTTTAGGAATTAAAAATATCTTGATTTCAAATGCCGCCGGAGCAATTAATTTAAATTATAAAAAAGGAGATTTAATGCTGATTGAAGATCACATCAATTTGCAAGGAAGTTCTCCTTTAGCTTTTAAAGGAGCCAATAATTTTGGAAATATTTTTGCAGATATGCTAGAACCCTATTCTAAAAAAATGAATACCCAACTGCAAGAAATTGCGAAAGCAAACAACATCGATTTGAAAGTTGGTGTTTATACCAGTGTTGTTGGGCCGCAATTAGAAACGAGAGCAGAATATAGAATGCTGCAAATTTTAGAAACCGATGCAGTTGGTATGAGCACAGTTCCTGAAGTAATCGTTGCCAAACAATTAGATTTGCCTTGTGCAGCAATTTCAGTTTTAACAGACGAATGTGATCCGAAAAATTTACAGCCAGTCAATATTGCAGAAATTATTACCTTTGCTGGTGAGGCAGAACCAAAAATGATTACCTTATTTAAAGAATTGATTAAACAAATATAGAATCAAGATTTCAGAAACAAGAACCAAGATCAATTCTTGAAGTCTTTTTTCTCACTTCTCGTTTCTCTTATCTTAAAAACAAATGAGTTACCTAGAAACTACACATAACGTATATAAAGAAGCAGCATTAACGCCAGATGTTGGATTGTGTTGCACAACTAACCCTATTTGGGAATTACCTGGACTAAAGATTCCTAAAATCATGCAAGAAATGAACTACGGTTGTGGTTCTACGGTACATGCACGTGATTTAACAAACAATCCTCAATTATTGTATGTGGGTGTTGGTGGCGGAATGGAATTGTTACAATTCGCTTATTTTAATAGACAAAAAGGAGGTGTCATTGGACTGGATGTTGTCGATGAAATGCTTGAAGCTTCTCGTAAAAATTTTAAAATTGCAGAAGAACAAAACGATTGGTTTAAAAGTGAGTTTGTTGATTTACGAAAAGGTGATGCCATGAATTTACCAGTTGAAGACAATTCGATTGATGTTGCCGCTCAAAATTGTTTGTTCAATATTTTTAAAGAAAACGATTTGCAAAAAGCCATTTCAGAAATGTACAGAGTTTTAAAACCTCATGGACGTTTGGTGATGAGTGATCCTACCTGTCAGCAACCCATGAATGACACATTACGAAATGACGAGCGTTTACGCGCTTTGTGTTTGTCTGGAAGTTTAACAATTGCAGACTATGTAAAAGCATTGACAGATGCAGGTTTTGGAACTATAGAAATCAGAGCTAGAAAACCGTACCGGATTTTAGATCCAAAAAATTATCCAACAGACGAGTTAATTTACATAGAATCTATTGAGGTTGCGGCAATCAAAGATCCGATGCCCGCAGATGGACCCTGTATTTTTACTGGAAAAGCTGCCATTTATTTTGGAAATGAGGAGTATTTTGATGACAAAGCTGGACATATTTTATTGAAAAACCAGCCTCTGGCTATTTGTGATAAAACAGCTGGTCAAATTGCAGCTTTAAAAAGAGATGATATTTTTATTAGCGAATCTACTTTCCACTATGATGGTGGTGGATGTTGTTAAAATATCAGTGTTTAACTGCTTTAATTTATATTTTTATTGTAACTACTGGTAACATAGAATGATTACTTAGATCTTCTGCAACGCTTCCTTCAAAGAGATGAGACAATCCTTTTCTGCCATGTGTGCTTACAGCAATTAAATCTGCTCCTATTCTATCCGAGAACCTTATAATTCCTTTTTCAATAGTAGATTCACATTCAAAAGTAATTTCTTTAAGTTTACTGATATCCTGATCGGATTTATTCAAAAAATTAGCCGCCATTTCTTTCATCTCTGTAGAAGTTTTAAACTTATCATTTGGCGTATTTACAAATAACAAGTGTAATTCTGCCCCAAAAAACTCTATTAACTGTAACGCTTTTTTATATGCCGGAATTGATTCTTCAGAAAAATCACTAGCATACACAACATCTTCAAAATTTAAATCAAACAACTCTTCTTTTAAAATTAAAACAGGAATAGTTGCAAATCTGACAACTTTCTCGGTATTAGAGCCAACAAAAATTTCTTTTACGCCACTTGCACCATGAGAACTCATAATAATTAAATCAGCTTTTACTTCTTCTGCTATTTCATTTATTTCTTTAAATGACAAATAATGCTTTATAACTGGGATAACATGTAAACCTTTTAAATACTCTTTCTTTAAAAAAGTCTTGATTTTTTTTCAGCTAATTTTAAATAAAAAACAGATTGAGCTTGAATATCACTTGCGCTATCACTCAATGCAGCTATATTTAAGTCTAGCATATGCAAGACAACAATTTCAATATTATTTCTTTTAGCTAAAAGTGCCGCCGCTTTTAATGCATGCTCTGAATGTTCTGAAAAATCTATAGGTACAATAACTTTTTTCATGATGAATGCTTTTTGAATAAAAACAAATTTAAGTTATTGATTTATTCTAAATTAGAACATTTATCATGTTTTGAGTTTTTTTATACTTAATTGATTTTATACAATTTCTTTATCAAAGCTTCTGTAGGTTTGTTTTGTGGTGTAAACCTGTTGTTCTTTTCACCACCAACATTTTCATGATTATGAAACCATTTCCAAATAAACCCTCCAGCAAACCAACTCTCTTTCCAAAACTGATTAAAAATAGCTTGGGTTGCATTTTTCTGTGCTTCTAAATTAACAGCTCCTTCTAATCGATTTGATTCCCAAGGTTTTTTACCATTAAAATCTAAACTTCTATAGCCATATTCGGTAAACAAAACTGGTTTGTTAAATTTTTTTTGAATTTTTACTATTTGCTCTTTATGTGGTTTCCAACCTTTTTCAAAATCTAAGACAGAAGGTGTTTTTTTATCACTTAAAGGAAAATATGCATCAACACCTATGTAATCTATTTTATCCCAAAAAGGTACTCTTTTAAACTCATCCCAATTTGATGCATAGGTTAATTTACCTTTATAAATTTTCTTAATTTTTACGATTAATTGATTCCAATAAGTTGGTCTTTTGGTAACAAATTTTTCTAATTCTGTACCAATACATAAAATATCTGCATTTATTTTCTGAGCAATCTCAGCAAATTCTAGTATAAATTTCTCGTATGAATCTTCTAAAATTTTCCAACTTTCTTCAGAATTCATTTCAATATAACCAGTATACAATCCTCTTGAAGCCCAGAGTTGTGGCTTGATCATTAATTTTACATTGCTTTTCTTAAATTCTTTAGCGTAATGTTCTAATCCTTTTCTAGTTTCTCCAAACCATTGTCGATTTGAATTGTATATGATTTTTGGATTTTCCATATCCCTGAAAAAACCAAAAGGCATTAATGCAACATAATTTCCATTTACTTCCAAAACTGGCTTAACATGTTTTGAATCAATTGCAGAACTCGAAGCGACAAAGCTTATTCCGTTTATTTTCTTGTTTTGACCATAAAAAGAAAACTGAAAAAACGCAAGACAAAAAATCAGTAATAATTTAGTTTTCATAACTCCTAAATTATAGTATTTTTTAGAATAATGCCATCAAACATTTGTTAAATATTAAGAATCTTTACAAAGTGAAAACTTCTTAATTATCTATAACCATTCTAAATTGAAATATCTTTTTAAGTTTGTAACTTACGTCTCGACAGAATAGCCATCAAACAAGTTTATGGAACACATTGTTATTATAGGAAATGGAATCTCCGGTGTTACTGCAGCTAGACATATCCGGAAAAATTCAGACAAAGAAATTACAGTGATTTCTGCAGAAACTGATTATTTCTTTTCTAGAACAGCGCTCATGTATGTATACATGGGGCACATGAAGTTTGAACACACAAAACCTTATGAACCTTGGTTTTGGAAAAAAAACCGCATCAATCTTAAAAAAGGATTTGTTTCAAAAGTACATTCTAAGTTGAATGAAATTGAGTTTTCTGACGGTGAAAAACTAAGTTATGACAAACTGATTATTGCTACAGGTTCTAAACCTAATAAATTTGGATGGCCAGGTCAAGATTTAAAAGGTGTTCTAGGAATGTATCATAAGCAGGATTTAGAAAATTTAGAAAAATATGCAGCTAATAATTCTATTTGCAAACGTGCTGTAATTGTTGGTGGTGGATTAATCGGAATAGAATTGGCAGAAATGTTACATAGCAGAAAGATTCCGGTTACCTTTTTAGTAAGGGAGCAAAGTTTTTGGAATGGTGTTTTACCAAAAGAAGAATCTACAATCATTAATAAAGAAATTACAGACAATGGTATTGATTTACGTTTGGGCGTAAATTTACAAGAAATCAAATCTGATGAAAACGGAAATGTAAAATCAGTAATCATCGCCGAAACTGGTGAAGAAATTAAATGTAATGTGGTTGGATTAACCGCTGGTGTTTCACCTAATATTGATTTTTTAAAAGATTCGGATCTAGAAATTGGTCGAGGTGTAAAAGTGAATCGGTTTTTAGAAACCAACACACCAAACATTTACGCTATTGGAGATTGTGCTGAACAGCATGAAAGTATCGGACAAAGAAGGCCTATAGAAGCTGTTTGGTATACAGGGAGAATGATGGGAGAAACGGTGGCGCAAACCATCTGTGGAAATAAAATTGCATACAAGCCTGGACACTGGTTTAACTCGGCTAAATTTTTTGATATCGAATATCAAACCTATGGTTGGGTTTGGGCTCAACCTAAAGAAAATGAAGCTCGTTTTTATTGGGAAAATGAAAGTGGCAAAAAATGTATTCATATCAATTATGATAAAAACACCAACCAATTTATTGGAATTAACACCTTCGGAATAAGAATGCGACACGATTTTTTCAATCGAGTTTTAAATGAAAAACAAACGATTGAATATGTATTAGAACATTTAGCAGATGCTAACTTTGATCCTGAGTTTTACAAACTTCACGAAACAAAAATAGTAGCAAAATTCAATAAAGAACACCATACAAACATCCAACTTAAGAAAAAAAGTTGGGCACGAATTTTTAGCGCATAAGTAGTATGAAAGTAATAAAACACTCAGGTTTAATCGTTTTTTTAATAGGTCTAGCTGTTTTTACGGGAACTATTTTTACGGGTTCTTTTCATCTAACACCTGAAGAGTTAGACACCTATCTTAAAGAAAAAAACTATACAAATGAGCTAATTAAAAGTGAGCTAGAAAAGGCAATCGTAACCAATGAAAACTTAACTATTTTCGAGTTTTCTAGTCGCGTTCGGAATGCTTTCAAAACTTCAAATGGACATTATGATGCATTGATTTCTAAATACGATGCTGAAAAAAATTGGGATAAAAAAGGAGCACAATATCAATATAAAATTTATGGAAAACCTCATACCTTAAGTTTTGATTTGGCAAAAATTGCAGGCACTGGTTTTGTAAAAGAAAATGCTGTTTTAGTTTGGTGGCTTACTTTTGGATTGGCAATTATTGGTGCACTTTTATTTATTTTACCAAACTTTAAAACGCTTGGAAAACCAGGAATTAAAAACAATGGCATTTATTTAGAATCGAGTACAAATAGAGGTTGGATTGCCTGGTTGGTACTTGTGTATTTAGTTTCTTTCTATCTCGTTTTATATTTTATGCCAGATTATGTTGTGAATTGGACGTTTATTTTTGATCCTATCAGCAAATTTTTAAATGGCGGTCTGGCCTCACAATGGTTTGTATACGGATTTTTGTATTGTACAATTATGTTAGTAATGGCAACCAGAATGTACATTAAATACCGTCATAATAAATATCAACTTATACGCACAACATCTGTGTTGTTTTTTCAAATTGTATTTGCTTTCCTAATTCCAGAAATTATGACCAGCTTAAACATGCCCGGCTATGATTTTAAAAATGCGTTTCCTTTAGATTATGATTTCTTTTTTGATTGGAATTTAGACACCTTAAATAGTAGCGGTGCAATCGGACTTTTTATTTTAGTCTGGGGTATTGTACTAACCCTCGTTATTGTACCGGTAATGGTATATTTCTTTGGGAAACGCTGGTATTGCTCTTGGGTTTGTGGCTGTGGTGGATTGGCAGAAACATTAGGAGATCCTTACAGACAACATTCTAACAAAAGTTTAAAGGCATGGAAATTAGAACGCTGGTTAATTCATGGAGTTTTAGTATTTTCTTTAGTGATGACCGTTGTAACATTGTATTGTTATTTTACGGGAGCACAATCGTTTTTAGGAATCAATTCGCAATGGATAAAAGATTCGTATAGTTTTTTAATTGGAGCTTGGTTTGCTGGTGTTATTGGAACAGGGTTTTATCCAATATTTGGAAATCGTGTTTGGTGCCGATTTGGGTGTCCATTAGCCGCTTATTTAGGGTTGGTACAACGTTTTAAATCTCGTTTTAGAATTACAACAAATGGCGGACAATGTATTTCTTGCGGAAACTGTTCTACCTATTGTGAACAAGGAATAGATGTAAGAGCTTATGCACAGAAGGGCGAAAATATTGTAAGATCTAGTTGTGTTGGATGCGGAATTTGTTCTGCTGTTTGTCCGCGTGGTGTTTTAAAACTAGAAAACGGTCCAGAAAAAGGACGTATCAATCCAACTGATATTTTGTTAGGCAATGATGTTGATTTAATGAAGTTCGTAAACAAACAATAAAAATACTATCGTATTTTTACCACAAATTAAAAAAATCAATGTCAATCATCAAAGTCATTATTCCTGCTTATAACGAGCAAGATTCCATAGCAAAAGTTATTCAAGACATTCCGTCTATGGTTGATGAAATTATTGTGATAAGTAACAACTCAACTGATCAAACAGAAGAGAATGCTAAAAATGCTGGAGCAACTGTTTTACAAGAAAACAGAAAAGGATATGGTTTTGCTTGTTTAAAAGGAATGGATTATGTTGCAAAGCGGGCAATAAAACCAGATATTATTGTTTTTCTAGATGGCGATTATTCTGATTATCCAGAACAATTAACAGCATTAGTGCATCCAATTATCAATGATAATATAGATTTTGTAATTGGTGCTAGAGTAAAAAGCTTACGAGAATCAGGTTCTATGACACCTCAACAGGTGTTCGGAAATTGGCTCGCAACATTTTTAATGAAGCTCTTTTTTGGAGCAAAATTTACAGATTTAGGTCCGTTTAGAGCAATTAAATATACGAAGCTTTTGGGTTTAAATATGGAAGACAAAACCTATGGTTGGACTGTTGAAATGCAATTAAAAGCATTGAAACAAAAGCTAACATATATAGAAATACCCATGAAATACAGAAATAGAATTGGGGTTTCTAAAGTTTCTGGTACAGTAAAAGGAAGTGTGATGGCTGGAATTAAAATTCTAGGTTGGATTTTTAAATATAGTTTTAAATGATTGTTGTTGCGTATTTTATTATTGCGATTTACACGATTGCTTTGGTGCTTATTTTTATATACGCCATTTCGCAACTCAATCTGTTGTTTAATTATTTAAAGGCTCAAAAAAAGGAAGAAACCTGTGACATGTTTGATTTCTCTAATCCAGATGAAATTCCTTTGGTAACCATTCAGCTTCCGGTTTACAATGAACTATATGTAATGGAACGCTTACTAAATAACATTGTAAAGTTAAAATACCCAAAAGAAAAATTAGAGATTCAAGTTTTAGACGATTCTACAGATGAATCTGTAAATTCTACAGCAACTCAAATTAAAGCATTGCAAAAAACAGGAATTGACATTCAACATATTTGCAGAAGGAACCGAAAAGGTTTTAAAGCAGGTGCTTTAAAAGCAGGTTTAGAACAAGCAAAAGGAGAGTTTATAGCCATTTTTGACGCCGATTTTTTACCCAAAGAAGATTGGTTGCTAGAGACAATTCTGTATTTCAAAAACCCAGAAATTGGTGTGGTACAAACTCGTTGGGGACATATCAATAGAAATTATTCTACACTTACAAGAATACAGGCTTTTGCTTTAGACGCACATTTTACCTTAGAACAAGTTGGTAGAAATAGTAAAGGGCATTTCATCAACTTTAATGGAACTGCGGGTGTTTGGCGTAAAGAATGCATTTATGATGCAGGAAATTGGGAAGGTGATACATTAACCGAAGATTTAGATTTAAGCTATAGAGCACAATTAAAAAATTGGAAATTTAAATATTTAGAGCAAGTAGAAACCCCTGCAGAATTACCTGTAGTGATTAGCGCTGCTAGATCTCAACAATTCAGATGGAATAAAGGTGGGGCAGAAAATTTTCAAAAAATGGCAAGACGAGTTTTGTCAACTAAAAAAGTGACTTTAAAAACAAAAATGCATGCAATATTACATCTTTTAAATAGTACCATGTTTTTAAATGTTTTAATTGTAGCCATTTTAAGCATACCGATGTTGTATATTAAAAATGAATACACTCATTTAAAAAACTACTTCTATTTAATGAGTTTCTTTGTAATAAGCTCTCTTATCTTTTTTGTTTGTTATTGGTATATGTTTAGAAACATTTATGGTGGAGGAGTCAAAAACTTTTTAAAATATATTGCTATGTTTTTTGCTTTCTTTTCTATAGCAATGGGATTTTCTTTACACAACTCTATTGCCGTTTTAGAAGGTCATTTTGGTATAAAAAGTGATTTTATTAGGACACCAAAATTCAATATCAATTCATTAAAAGATAGTTGGAAAAACAACAAGTATATTAAGAAAAAACCCTCTGCACATGTAATATTGGAAGGCTTATTGGCGTTGTATTTTGTGTTTGGAATGTACAGTGCTTTTGTGGTTGGAGATCAAGGAGGTGATTTTGGTCTTTTTCCATTTCATCTGATGTTATTCTTCGGATTTGGATATGTGTTTTTTAAATCAATTTTTTCTAAAGCATAATGGTTTTAAGAAAAAATAATACAGGATTACTAATTGCATTTTTTCTCACTACAATTCTTTACTTTTATATTGCTTTTATCATAGAAAGAACACAGTTTACCCTGTTGCTTTTTGTATATGTTTCGCTTTTTGCAACCTCTTTTTATTTTTTAAAAAAAGGAGAAGAAAACATCAAATTATTAACAACCATATCGGTTTTATTTAGACTGCTTTTCTTGTTTTCTATACCCAATTTATCTCAAGATTTTTATCGTTTTATTTGGGATGGGCGAATGCTCTTTGAAGGATTCAATCCGTATTTATTTTTGCCAGAAAATTTTATCAATCAACAAGAATTCAAAATACAGCAAGCAACAGAACTCTACGCCGGAATGGGTTCTTTAAACGGAAGTCATTTTACAAATTACCCTCCTATAAATCAACTCAGTTTTTTTATAGCTGCTCTTTTTGCAGGTAAGAGTATTTTAGGTTCTGTAATTGTGTTAAGAATTCAAATTATATTAGCGGATATTGGAATTATATATTTCGGGAAAAAAATCTTAGAAAAGTTAAAGTTACCTATTCATCACATCTTCTTGTACACTTTAAATCCGTTTATAATAATTGAATTAACGGGTAACTTGCATTTTGAGCCAGTGATGTTGTTCTTTTTAATATGGAGTATCTATTTACTCTTAAATAACAAATGGATTTGGGCTGCAATAATATTAGCCTGCTCAATTTCTGTAAAATTGATTCCGTTGTTGTTTCTCCCATTGTTTTATCAATGGTTTGTAAGAAAATCTCTAGACTCCGCCAATAATAATGAAAAGTTGTCATTCCTGCGTAGGCAGGAATCTAAACAAAATAAAAAATGGATTCCTGCCTACGCAGGAATGACAAAATTAGTATTGTTTTATGTAATTGTTATTTCAACCTCACTCCTATTTTTCTTGCCGTTTTATAGCTCAGAATTAATTGATAATTATTTGAATTCAGTCGGATTATGGTTCAGGAACTTTGAATTCAATGCAAGCTTCTATTTTCTATTTAGAGAAGTTGGATATCTTTTTAGAGGCTATAATGAAATTGCAATTATTGGAAAAATAATTCCGATTTTAACCATAGTATTTTTAATAATCATTACTTTTTTTAGAAAAAATAAAACTCCAAAAGAATTGATTACTGCATTGCTTTTTGGATTGTCTTTTTATTATTTTACCACCACAACCATGCATCCTTGGTATTTGGCAACCTTAGTTTTGTTGTCTGTTTTTACCAAATATCGTTTTCCAATCGTTTGGAGTTTGGTAATTATATTGAGTTATCAAGCTTATGCAAACACACCTTGGAAAGAAAATTTATGGCTTGTTGCTTTAGAATATGTAATTGTATACGGATTTTTAGTCTGGGAACTCTTTTTTAAAAATCACCATAAGAAACAGTACTCTGACGCTCTCGATTCACATGCAATTTCGTAACATCTGGACGAGAATAATGTCCTAAAACGTCAAAATTTTGACGTTCTTCTAAAACTCTATTAAAATCCAATGTTTCAATAATTAAACCTTCTTTATTGATAACGGGTTCTAATAACCATTCTCCATTAGGAGAAGCAATACAAGAACCACCATTTGCTAAGACTTCAGGTGCATTTTTTATAATTTTATCATAATGCGGAACGTCTTTTGGAAAATCTGATTTTGCCATTAAACTTGAAACAGAAATTACATAAGAACGAGATTCTCTTGCAATAAACCGTGTAATATCTTTTGTGTTATGGTCGCTTCCAGGCCAAACAGCAATGTGTAAATTTTCGCCTAAACCATATAATGCAGTTCTTGGTAACGGCATCCAGTTTTCCCAACAATTCAACCCGCCAACCGTAAATTCTTTTAACGGATGCACTTGTAATCCATTTCCATCTCCTGGTGCCCATGTTAAACGCTCATCATAAGTTGGTTGTAATTTTCTATGTACAGATTTAATTTCTCCATCTTCATTTATATAAACCAAAGATGCATAAATACTATGTTCGCCTCTATTTTTTGCGCGTTCCATAATTCCTAAATAGATAGCAATTTGATTTTCTTTTGCTAATGCACAAACCGAATTTAACTCCCCTTTTTCAATAGTGATAGAATTACGCACATAATGCGCATGCAATTCTTTTTGAGTTTTAGAATTCTATTCTGCACCATTTGTTAATGCAATCCAAAATGGATAACCCGGCAATAATGCTTCTCCAAAAACAATGAGTTCACAATTTTCTTTGGCAGCATCTACAATTGATTTCTCAATCTTTTCTAATGTTTTTTCTTTGTTCAACCAAACTGGAGAAATTTGTGCCAAAGCTACTTTTAGTAAATTATTCTTCATTTTTTTATAAGATTAAATACCCAGCCTATAATTATACCAAATAAAAAAATATTAATAATGTTGGTACAATTATATTTAACGTATTATTTTTTATTCCAAAAATAACACAAGCTACAATTAGAATTGATAAGTAGATGTTTTTTGGATTCTTTATCCAAAAGAAAAATTTATCTTTAATATTTCGCATTTCTAAATTTCAATTGTTACCACCAAACCTTCATTTGCTCTTACATTAAAAACAGTTTCGTCTTCAAAAATCAAATATTGTCCTTTTATGCCGACTAACTTACCCGTATAAGAACTCTCTTTTACCAAATTTAAACTTTTAGGTTTTAATGGATATTTATCCACTGGGAAATTCAGATTGGTTTCCGTATTGTTTTCAATAAAGTATTCTTTTGCTTCCGCAGGAATGTATTGTGCTAACTTATTTCTCCATTCTACTAAATTTTCATCTTCAACATCATTCTTCAACATCTTACGCCAATTGGTTTTGTCGGCAACATGTTCTTTTAAAGCAACCTCTGTAATTCCGGCTAAATATCTATTGGGTACTTCAACAATTTCAATCGCTTCATGAGCTCCTTGATCTATCCAACGTGTTGGAACTTGTTGTTTTCTAGTAACACCAACTTTTACATTGCTAGAATTTGCCAAATACACAATATGAGGTTTTATTTGCACTTGCTTTTCATAGGCTAAATCTCGGTCTTCAATCCCTAAATGTGCTGTACTCAATTCGGGTCTCATAATCCAATCACCGGCAGTTGGTATTTCAAAAAAACAGCTTTTACAAAATCCTTGTCGGTAAATTTCTTTGTTTAAATGACAGTTTAAGCATTCGTATTTTACAAACGTCATTTCAATAGTTTTCCCGAGCAATTGATTCATATGCAAGAAGTCATCATTCAATTCTAAGTAATATTGAACCGTTTCTAAATTCTCGGTAGGCATTTTTTTTAGGACTCCTTGATATTGCATAAACTATTTTTAGTATTTTTAACTCCGTTGATAATTGACAACAAACAAACTTACTATAAAAAAGCAAGTTTTTAAGAATTTTGTAATCATAAATTAAAACAACAACTAACCCAATGTCTTTTCCACTTCTAAACTCTATCATTTCTTGGTTTTTAAAAAAACGAAAGCATCAAATTGAGTTGTTTTTAAAGTACCCTTTAGATGTTCAAGACGAATTGTTGTTTAAATTATTAAATACCGCAAAGAATACTGAATTTGGTAAAGAGCATTATTTTTCATCCATTAGAGATTATACAGATTTTGCAAATGCTGTTCCGATTCAGAAATACGAAACTTATGAACCGCTTATAGAACGTTGCAGAAAAGGAGAGCAAAATATATTTTGGCCTACTCCAATAAAATGGTTTGCAAAATCTAGTGGAACTACAAATGCAAAAAGTAAATTTATTCCTGTTAGTGATGAAGCACTAGAATATTGTCATTTAAAAGCCGGAAAAGACATGTTGTGTTTGTACATTAACAACAATGAAGACACCCAGTTATTTAAAGGAAAGGGATTGAAATTAGGGGGAAGTACTGCTATTTACGAAGACAACAATTCATATTTCGGAGACTTGTCTGCAATCATTACAGAAAATCTTCCTTTTTGGGCTGATTTTAGTTCTGCACCAAAATTAGAAACTGCTTTAATGAGCGAATGGGAAAGCAAAATGGATGCTATTGTAGATGAAACAATTCATGAAAATATTACTAGTTTAGTGGGTGTTCCTAGTTGGATGTTATTATTATTAAATAGAGTTTTAGAAAAAACCGGTAAAGCCAATATTTTAGAAGTTTGGCCAAACTTGGAAGTCTATTTTCATGGCGGCGTCAATTTTAATCCTTACAGGGAACAATATAAAAAACTGATACCAAAACCCGACTTTAAATATTACGAAACGTATAATGCTTCTGAAGGTTTTTTTGGTCTACAAGACATTGACAACTCATTTGAATTGTTGTTGATGTTAGATTACGGAATTTTCTATGAATTCATACCAATGGAAGCTTATGATGGAGAAAATTCGAAAGCAATTCCGTTATCAGAAGTTCAAAAGAATGTGAATTACGCATTGGTAATTACTACAAATGGTGGTTTATGGAGGTATTTAATTGGCGATACGGTAAAGTTTACCTCTACAGATCCATATCGTATAAAAATTACAGGAAGAACAAAACATTTTATCAATGTTTTTGGAGAAGAATTGATTATTGAAAATGCAGAAGAAGCACTGAAAGTAGCCTGTAAAAAAACAAAAGGCATTATTACAGATTATACAGTTGCACCTGTTTTTATGACTACAAATTCTGGTGGCGGACATGAATGGATTATTGAATTTAAAAAAGAACCTAGTAATTTAGAATACTTTACGGAAGTTTTAGACCAAACTTTAAAAGAAATCAATTCGGACTATGAAGCCAAAAGATATCATGACATGACGTTGGCTTTGCCGAAAATTTATGTTGCAAAAAAAGGATTATTTTACAATTGGCTAAAGCAAAAACAAAAATTAGGTGGACAACATAAAGTGCCTAGATTGTCTAATACAAGAGATTTTGTTGAGGAATTACTGAAGCTTTCCGTAAACCAACAAAGTGCAAGTAGATAAACGACTTTTGCTCTTGGTAACTAAACAATCCAAACTTACACTTTGTTTTATTAGTTTACTTATCTATAAAACGAGTAAGTTTAAAAAATGTAACAAGTAGTCTTATATTTTACGTTCAACAACGTAATCAATCATTTGAATTAAAGAATCTTTATAAGGAGAAGTTGGATAGTTTTCTAGAATTGACAACGCTCTATTTTTGTAGTCGTTCATTTTAGAAATCGTGTATTCAATTCCGCCATTTTCTTTTACAAAAGTGATGACCTCTTTTACTCTTTTCTTCTCTTTATTGTGTTTTTTTACCGAATTGATAATCCAATTTTTATCTTTTTCAGAACAGGTGTTTAAAGTATAAATTAAAGGCAACGTCATTTTTTGCTCTTTGATATCAATTCCGGTTGGTTTACCGATTTTTTCATCAGAATAATCAAATAAATCGTCTTTAATTTGAAAGGCAATTCCGATGTATTCTCCAAATTTCCGCATTTGTTGAACCGTTTCTTGATTTGCTCCTACAGAGGCTGCTCCAATTCCACAACATGCAGCAATTAAGGTTGCTGTTTTTTGGCGAATGATTTCAAAATAAATTGCCTCTGTAATATCTAACTTACGCGCCTTTTCTATTTGTAATAATTCGCCTTCACTCATTTCTTTAACAGCAATTGAAATCAGTTTTAGCAAATCAAAATCTTCATTATTAATAGAAAGTAACAATCCTTTAGACAATAAAAAATCGCCAACCAACACCGCAATTTTATTTTTCCAAAGTGCATTTACAGCGAAAAACCCTCTTCTTCTATTGCTGTCATCAACCACATCATCATGCACCAAAGTAGCTGTATGAATCAATTCTACAACAGAAGCTCCACGATACGTTCGTTCATCAAAGCCGCCATTTGAAACCATTTTAGCCACTAAAAAAACAAACATCGGACGCATTTGCTTTCCTTTTCTTCGAACAATGTAATAGGTAATTCTGTTTAACAACGGAACTTTTGTGAGCATCGACGCTTTGAACTTTTCTTCGAAAAGCTCCATTTCGTTTTGTATCGGAAGTTTTATCTGCTCTATGGGCTTCATAAATTATTTATGTCTCCTCGAGCGGAGTCGAGAGGTCTTTGTTTTAAACTCAAAAGTAAGAAAATTAGTTGAAATTCTTTTAAGACTTATTTGCTAATTGACCACATGCGGCATCGATATCTTTTCCTCTAGAACGACGCACATTTACCACAATTCCGTGCAGTTCTAAATTTGAAATATAATTATTGATGGCTTGCGGACTTGCTTGTTGAAATTCTCCATCGTCAATTGGATTGTATTCGATTAAATTGACTTTACAAGGCACATAACTACAGAATTGTATCAATGCTTCAATATCTTCTTTTCGGTCGTTAATTCCACCCCAAACAACATATTCGTAAGTTATTCTTCGTTGTGTTTTTTCGTACCAATATTCTAATGACTCTCTTAAGTCTTTTAATGGAAATGTAGCATTAAATGGCATGATTGAAGTTCTCACTTCATCAATCGCAGAATGTAATGAAACGGCTAGGTTGAACTTTACGTCATCATCTGCCATTTTTTTAATAATTTTTGGAACACCAGATGTAGAAACTGTAATTCTTTTTGGCGACATACCCAGTCCTTCAGGAGAGGTGATTTTTTCAATCGATTTTATCACATTATTGTAATTCATTAAAGGCTCTCCCATTCCCATAAAAACAATATTCGATAATTTATGATTGTAATACAACAAACTTTCTTTATTGATGGCTGCTACTTGATCGTAAATTTCATCTGGATTTAAATTTCGCATTCTTTTTAAACGCGATGTTGCACAAAACTTACAATCTAAACTACACCCAACCTGACTAGAAACGCATGCTGTTGTTCTAGTATCTGTAGGAATCAATACAGACTCTACAACTAAACCATCGTGTAAACGCACTGCATTTTTTACCGTACCATCTTTACTTCGTTGTATGTTATCTACCTCAATATGGTTGATTACAAAATTCTCTTGCAACATTTCTCTTGTTGCTTTAGAAATATTGGTCATATCCTCAAAAGAATGCACAACTTTTCCCCACAACCATTCATAGACTTGATTGCCACGAAAGGCTTTATCACCATTTGCTACAAAAAAATCTCGTAATTGTTCTTTGGTTAAGGCACGTATGTCTTTCTTTTTGGGTTTCATTTGTCGTTTCTATCCTCTTGTTATCAAATGTAATTCGTAAAAATTCATTTCATTTGTTGCAAAAATACACAAAACCTCACAAGTAAACTTGTGAGGTTTTATCATCTTAAAATTTGATGTTTTTATATAATCAACATCGCATCTCCGTATGAAGAGAAGTTGTATTTTTCTTTGATTGCTACTTTATATGCATCCATTACAAAATCGTAACCACCAAAAGCAGCTGCTTGCATTAATAAGGTAGATTTAGATTTATGAAAGTTTGTAATCATGCAATTTGCAATGCTAAATTCGTAAGGAGGAAAAATAAATTTATTGGTCCAACCTTCAAAAGCATTTAACCTTCCGTTTGATGACACAGAAGATTCTATTGTACGCATTACTGTTGTACCAACAGCACAAACTCTTTTCTTATTATTGAGAGCAACATTAATTCTTTTTGAAGTTTCATTAGAAATAACAATTTGCTCAGAATCCATTTTATGTTTTGATAAATCTTCAACCTCAACTGGAGCAAAAGTACCTAAACCAACATGCAAAGTAACTTCAGAAAAATCAACTCCTTTAATTTCTAAACGTTTCATTAAATGTTTAGAAAAGTGCAATCCTGCTGATGGTGCAGCAACGGCTCCTTCATTTTTTGCATAAATGGTTTGGTAACGTTCAGTATCAGATTCTTCAACAGGTCTGTTAATTTCTTTAGGTAAAGGGGTTTCTCCTAATTCCAATAATTTTTCTCTAAACTCTTCATAAGAACCATCAAATAAAAAACGTAATGTTCGCCCTCTAGAAGTTGTATTGTCTATTACTTCTGCTACTAAACTATCATCTTCTCCAAAAAATAATTTGTTTCCGATTCTAATTTTTCTTGCCGGATCTACCAAAACATCCCAAAGTCTGTTTTCTGTATTTAATTCTCTCAACAAAAAGACTTCGATACGAGCTCCTGTTTTTTCTTTATTTCCATACATTCTAGCAGGAAACACTTTTGTGTTATTCAAAACCATTACATCACCTTCATCAAAATAATCAATTAGGTTTTTAAACATTTTATGTTCTATGGTTTGTTCTTTTCTGTTTAACACCATTAAACGAGATTCGTCTCTGTGTTCTGCTGGGAATTTTGCCAATAATTCTTCTGGCAAATCAAAATTAAAATGCGATAATTTCATGTAGTTTTTTTCTAAGAATGCTGGCAAATATACAACATCAAGATAGGCGATGTCAAGTGTTTTACCTTTTAATTTAGTTTGAGTCTATTTGAAAACCAATTTGTTGAAGATCTTTCCAAAAATTTCGATACGATTTTGTAACCACATTCGCATCTAAGATTGTTATGGGTATTTTAATTGCTAATGGTGCAAAAGCCATTGCCATTCTATGATCGTGATAGGTTTCTATTTGAATGTTTGATCTAATTTTTGAAGACTTTTTTAAGTCCAAACTATGATCAGTTACGGAGATATCAGCTCCTAGTTTCGTTAATTCGTTTTCTAGGGCTACCAATCGATCTGTTTCTTTAATTTTTAAAGTATGTAAACCTGTTAATACACAGTTTACTCCTAGGCCAAAACAAGTAACAGCAATCGTTTGCGCAATATCTGGCGCATTTTTTAAATCTAATTTTAATTGATTGTTCTTTATTTTTTCGACTTTAGAAATTACAATAGAATTCTCTTTAAAAGTCGTTGCAACTCCGAAATGCTTATAAATTTCTATCAAACAAGAATCTCCTTGTAAACTATCTTTTTTATAGGAAGATAGCGTAATTTCAGAACCCATTTCACTCAGTGCAATAATACTATAAAAGTAGGAAGCTGAACTCCAATCTGATTCTACTATTATCTTTTTAGGTATGGAAGAGAAAAAAGGTTTTATGTTGATTTTATTTTCTACAAAACTGGCTTTAATTCCGGTTTCTTGCAATAAACTTAAAGTCATGTTTATATAAGGAACAGATGTTATATTATCTAATAGTTGAATTTCTAAACCATTGGGTAAACTAGAGGCTATCAACATTAAGGAAGAAATATATTGACTACTTACATTGCCCGGTATCTGAACTTTATTTTTTGTTAATGGAGTTCCGTTTATTTTAATAGGTGGATATCCAGTTTTCTTTTCATAAGAAATTTGTGCACCCAACTCTTTAAGAGCATTTACCAAAATTTGAATCGGTCTGTTTTGCATTCTTTCAGAACCAGTTAATACCACTTCTCTACCTTCTTGAATAGAAAAATATGACGTTAAAAATCGCATCGCAGTTCCAGCATGACCAATATCAATGATGCCATCTGATGTCTTTAATGCTTTTTCTAAATACTTTGAATCATCTGAATCTGATACATTTTCGATGACTAAAGCACTGTGTAATTGTTTCAAAATCAACGATCTATTCGATTCGCTTTTAGAACCAGAAATTGAAACTTTTGCGTTAAATTGTGTTTTATGTACTGAAAGATGAAAAATCAAAAATGTATTCGTTAAAAATTTGTAATTTTAGAAGCCAATAACCAAACTCAACTCTTATGAAAAAAATTATCTTATTTGTGGCGATACTTCTTATTGCTGCCAGCCACAAAGTTAATGCACAAAAGAATACTACCAAATTTTCTGAAGAAAATTATAGTGCTATAAAATGGCGAAATATTGGTCCGTTTAGAGGCGGTAGAAGTGCTGCTGTAACTGGTGTCCCAGGAAAATCAAATTTATTTTACATGGGAGCAACTGGTGGAGGTGTATGGAAAACTACAGACGCAGGAAACTCTTGGGAAAATATTTCTGATGGCTTTTTTGGTGGTTCTGTTGGCGCTGTTGCTGTTAGCGAATGGGATAACAATGTTATTTATGTTGGAAATGGAGAAGTAACGGTAAGAGGAAATGTTTCTTCTGGAGACGGAATTTGGAAGACTGTAGATGCCGGAAAAACATGGAAACACATGGGATTACCAAATTCTAGACATATTCCAAGGATTCGAATTCACCCTAAAAATTCTGACATAGTATATGCAGGTGTTTTAGGTGATTTATACAAATCTTCTGAAGAAAGAGGTGTTTACAAATCTACAGATGGTGGTGAAACTTGGAGAAAAGTTTTATTTGCTAGCAAAGATGCTGGTGTTGTTGATTTAGTTATAGACCCAAATAACGCTCGTGTTTTATACGCAACAACTTGGGATGTAAGAAGAACACCTTATAGTTTGTCTAGTGGAGGAGATGGATCTGCATTATGGAAAAGTACTGATGGTGGTGAAACTTGGAAAAATATTTCTGAAAATAAAGGCTTGCCAAAAGGTATTTGGGGAATTGGTGGTGTAGCGGTTTCTCCTGTAAATTCTGATTTTGTTTGGTTATTAGTAGAAAATAAAGATGGAGGTGTTTATAAATCTGAAGATGCTGGAAAAACATGGAAACTTATAAATAGTGAGCGTAAATTAAGACAAAGAGCTTGGTATTATACACGTATTTATGCAGACACAAAAGATGAAAATATCATTTATATTTTAAATGTAAATTATCATAAATCTACCGACGGAGGAAAAACATACAAAACGTATAACGCTCCGCATGGAGATCATCACGATTTATGGATTGCTCCAGAAGATAATCAGAGAATGATTATTGGTGATGATGGTGGTGCACAAATTTCTTTTGATGCAGGAATCAATTGGTCTACTATGAACAACCAACCAACTGCCCAATTTTATAGAGTTGTTACCGACAATCATTTTCCGTATAGAATTTATGGAGCGCAACAAGACAACTCTACCGTAAGGATTTCTCATAGAACAGGTGGTCGATTTATTACAGATAGAGACTGGGAATCTACCGCTGGTGGAGAGAGTGCTCATATTGCTATTGACCCAACTAATAATGACATTGTATATGGTGGAAGTTATGGTGGTTTTCTAACAAGAGTAAATCATAAAACAGGAGAGTCTAGAGCCATAAATGTTTGGCCAGATGATCCAATGGGACATGGAGCTGAAGATTTTAAATATCGTTTTCAATGGAATTTTCCAATCCTTTTTTCTCCAAATCAAGCAAACAAATTGTATGCTGCATCAAATCATTTACATGTAACGTATAATGAAGGGCAATCTTGGGAATTGATAAGTCCAGATTTAACTAGAAACGATCCAAAAACCTTAGGTCCCTCTGGTGGACCGATCACCAAAGACAACACTGGGGTAGAATATTACGGAACTATTTTCGCTGTTGCCGAATCTCCAACTGAAAAAAATCTTATTTGGACAGGTTCTGATGATGGATTAGTACATGTTACTAGAGATGGTGGAAAAAACTGGGAAAATGTGACTCCTAAAAAAATGCCAGAGTGGATGATGATCAATTCTATTGAAATCAATCCATTTAAAAATGGAAGCGTATATATTGTTGGAACCAAATACAAATCTGGAGATTACAAACCGTATATCTACAAAACTGAAAACTACGGAAAATCTTGGAAATTATTGGTAAACGGAATTGATAACGAAGCTTTTACCAGAACATTAAGAGCAGATCCAAAACGCAAAGGATTGTTATATGCTGGGACAGAAAAAGGCATGTATATTTCATTTAACGATGGTGATAATTGGGAAAAATTCCAATTAAATTTGCCAATTGTTCCAATCACAGATTTGGCTATTAAAGACGATAATTTAATTGCTGCTACACAAGGTAGAGCTTTTTGGATTATTGATGATTTAACGCCAATTCACCAATTAACAACCAATACTGCAAAAGAAAAAGTGACCTTATTTACGCCAAAAGCGAGTTATCAATTAAGTGGTGGAAATAGTAGAACTTCTAAAACACAAGGAACCAATCATCCTGGTGGAGTTTCCGTTTATTTTAATGTAAATGAGTTCACTAAAAAAGATACCATTTCATTATCATTTTATGATGCGAATAAAAAAATGATTCAAAAATTCAGCACACATCCTAATACAAAAGAAAACGAGAAAAAATTATCTGTAAATAAAGGTAGTAATGTTTTTTATTGGAACATGATGTACCCTGACGCTACAAAAGTAAAAGGAATGATTCTTTGGTGGGCTTCTTTAAACGGACCAATGGCATTGCCTGGAAATTATACTGTGAGTTTATTTGCAAATAAAACTACCTTAGAAAAACCATTTACCATTTTGAAAAATCCGGTTTCAGAAAATTCTTTAGCGGATATGAAATTGCAATTCGACTTTATCAATGACATCAATACCAAAATGTCAGAAATACATAAAGCCCTGATTAATGTTGGTAAAGTAAAAGCGCAAATTAAAACACTAAAAAGTTCAATTAAAGATAAGGTAAAACATAAAGAATTGTTGTCTTTTGCTGATGAATTGACAAAGAAAATTACAAAAATTGAAACTACTTTATATCAAACAAAAAGTAAAAGTGGTCAAGATCCGTTGAATTTCCCAATCAGGTTAAACAACAAGTTAGCGCATTTAAATTCGCTTACAAGAATGGGAACCTACAAACCAACCGATCAAGCAATTGCTTTTAAAAATGAAATCACAAAAGATATTGATACCGAACTGTCAAAATTATATGTGTTATTTAACAACGATGTAAAACAGTTAAATCAGAAAGTAAAAGACAGTCAAATTGATTTGATTCAATTGGATAAATAAAATAATCATTGTCCGCTCGGACAGACATTTAAAAATAAAAAAGAGGCTTAAGCCTCTTTTTTATTTTGTCTTTTTAATTGCCACATACATGGCATAAAAGTAACTGATAATTATTTTGAGTGCAAAGAAACGTTGCCATTTTCCTTCAGAAAAATTTACTTCATTCACTTTGGCAAATTCACCAGCAAAAATATCTCGCCAGCTATTCATAAATAATGAAATAACCGTAACCAATATAAAAAAAGGCAAGAATATTTTAAATACGTTTGTCCAGAATCCTGGAGATTTTATTTTCTCTAAAAAAGTCATTATTGTAGTTTTTTGTTGTTGTGGTGTCTATCGTGATCTCGATTTGTTTTTATCGCTAATTTCTTATCAAAAGCAGCTTGTAAGTCAACTCCTGTTTGATTTGCCAAACACAAGGTTACAAATAAAACGTCTGCCAATTCTTCTCCTAAATCTTTTGCCTTATCGGATTCTTTTTCGCTTTGTTCTCCATAACGGCGAGCTATAATTCTAGCCACCTCTCCCACTTCTTCTGTTAATTGTGCCATGTTGGTCAATTCGTTAAAATAACGAACCCCATGCTTTTGAATCCAATCATCAACTTGTTTTTGTGTGGTTTTAATTCCCATAAAATGTAGTTTTTTTGAAAACTCAAAGATACAATTCTTTATCTTTTGTTTACTATTGACGAATATGATAACTTAGCTCGATGTAAATTGATAAAAATGATTCGAAAATATAACGAAAATGAAATTCCAAGATTATTAGAAATTTGGGAAGCAGCTTCTTTGATGGCACATCCATTTTTAACGGATGAATTTCATCAAATGGTAAAAAAAGCCATGAAAGAAATGTACATGCTAAATTCAGATACTTGGGTATATGTAGAATCTGGAAACATTCTTGGATTTATTTCGATGATGGATAATGAAATTGGCGGATTATTTGTTGAACCAAATCAGCAAGCAAAAAGAATCGGAACTCAGTTGGTCAATTACATGACTCAATTTCATGATTCTTTAGAAGTAGAAGTTTTTGAAGAAAACAAAATAGGTAAACCTTTTTATGAAAAGTATGGTTTTAAGTTCATTAAAGAATATGTAATGAAAGAAACCAATCAGAAAGTAATACGAATGAGAAAATGATCTTAGAAAATTTAGGATATACAGCCGAATTAGAACACTATAGAACAGAACATAACTTGTCTGGTTTTGGTGTTGCTCGTGTTATTACAGAACACAAGGAACGCTATGTTGTAAAAAATGAAGCAGGTGATTTTGAAGCTGAATTGATTGGTAATTTACGGTTTACTGCTCAAGACAGAGGAGATTTACCAGCAGTTGGAGATTGGGTTGCTATTTCTGAATACGACACCAACAAAGCGTTAATTCATCATGTATTTCCTAGAAGTTCTACCATAGAAAGGCAAGCTGTTGGTAAACACGGACAAACACAAATTATTGCTACCAATATTGATGTTTGTTTTATCGTTCAGGCAGTAAATAGAGATTTTAATAGCAACCGATTAGAACGTTATTTAACTATTTGCAACGCTTCAAAAGTAACTCCGATTATTATTTTGACTAAGATTGATTTGATTACTGAATCAGAATTAGAACAGATCTTACAAAGTGTTTCAGAAAGAATTACAAACGTAGAAATTATCGCTATTAGTAATGAAACTTCAGATGGGTTAGAAAATATCAAATCACATATTAAAGCAGGAAAAACTTATTGTTTATTAGGTTCTTCTGGTGTTGGAAAATCGACCTTAATTAATTCTATTTCTGAAAAAGAAATAATGAAAACTGGAGCAATTAGCGAAAGTATTGATAGAGGAAAACATGTTACCACACATAGAGAATTGATTGTGTTGGAAAATGGCGGAATTATTATTGACAATCCTGGTATGCGAGAAGTGGGAATTACAGATAGTACTGACGGATTAAACACAACTTTTGAAGCTATTGTAGAGTTGGCAACAGGATGTAGGTTTTCAGATTGCACACATATTCACGAAAAAGGTTGCGCGATATTAGAAGCAATAGAATTGGGAGAAATTGATGAAGGTTCTTATAATAATTATATCAGACTAGAAAGAGAACAACAATTTTTTGAGTCTAGCGCACAAGACAAAAAAAAGAAAGATAAAAATTTAGGCAAGCTGATAAAATCTGCAAAAAATATAAAAAGGCATAATAAGTATTAATATCCTTATTCAAAAAATACTTAAATTTGTCTTTGTCTAAAATTCAACTCATGAAATCAACAAAACCAACCTTATTCCTTTTAGTATTTCTTCTTTGTTCACAAGTATTTCTAGCACAAGAAAAACATTATTATCAAACAGATTTTTCTGTTCAGGATTTTCAAGAACGTAGAGCAAAAATATTTGATGCTATTGGTACAAACGGAATTGCAGTAATTCAAGGCGCAAGAAGTGTAGATGGTTTTGAAGCGTTTAGACAAACCAATACTTTTTATTATTTAACCGGTATAGAAACGGGTCATGCTTACTTGTTATTTAACGGAAAAAAGAAAACCACAACCCTATATTTACCGCATAGAAATACAGGAAGAGAACGTAGCCAAGGAAAAATTTTATCCGCAGAAGATGCAGCATTAATCATCAAACTTACTGGTGTTAATCAAGTAAAGGCAGTTGAGTTTTTATCTTTAGATTTAGCCGGAACCGGATTGATCAAAGATGGAGTTCCTGTTTTATACACGCCTTTAAGTCCGGCAGAAACCGGAACAGACAGTAGAGATGAATTGATTCACGGGCACGCAAGAGCCGCTTCGGATCCATGGGATGGACAAGCAACCAGAGAAGCACATTTTAAACGTCTATTAAACGAACGTTTTCCGCAATTTCAAATTAAAGATTTATCTCCAGTTCTTGATGATATGCGTTTGGTAAAAAGCAAGAGAGAAATTGAAATTATTAGGGAGGCAACGCAAATAGCAGGTTTGGCAATCATTGAAGCCATGAAATCTACTAAAGCGGGAGTGTATGAATATCAATTAGCAGCAGCTGCAAAATATATATTTTATCAACACGGTGCACAAGGCGATGCGTATCCTGCTATTATAGGTGGTGGTACCAATGCGTTTATGGGACATTATTTCCACAAAACAGACGTCTTAAAAAATGGTGATTTGGTCTTGATGGATTATGCGCCAGATTATAAATATTATACTAGCGATGTAACCAGAATTTGGCCTGTAAACGGAAAATTTGATAAAGCGCAAACTGCTTTATATGAGTACATTATTGCTTATAAAGATGCTTTATTTAAATACATAAAACCTGGTATAACGGCTAATCAAGTTTTAGACAAAGCAGCAGCAGATATGAAAAACTATTTAAAAGGAAAGAAATTTGCAAACCCGAATCATTTAAAAGCTCTAGAAAAAGGAGTAAAATTTAGAGGGCATTTTCAGCATCCAGTTGGGATGGGAGTTCATGATGTAGGTAGAGTTCGTGGAACTGTTCAATTAAAAGAAGGCATGGTATTTACCATAGACCCTATGATTTGGATTCCTGAAGAACGTTTGTATGTACGTATCGAAGAAGTTGCTGTAGTGACAGCAACCGGAGTAGAAAACATGAGCGCTTTTGTACCTACAACGATTAAAGAAATTGAAAAAACTATGCAAGAAAAAGGAATTACAGAATTTAGACCAGCGGTGAAATTGCCTTTAAAGAATTAATATTATAGCATTTTCAAAAATTCATTTCTAGAAATTTCTCGTGCGCCTAAACTCGCCAAATGATCATTGTATACTTGACAATCTATAAGTGTATAGTTATGGTTTTGCACCAAATGAATAAAAGCCAATTTAGAAGCATTACTTACCAAACTAAACATGCTTTCTCCGCAAAAAATTCCGTTTCCTACATCCACTCCGTATAACCCACCAACTAAAATTTGTTTTTTAGAAGCCGTGTCATAAATCCAAACTTCTATTGATTTTGCAAATCCTTTTTTATGTAAATTGACATAGGCTTTTTCCATGTCATCTGTTATCCAAGTTCCAAAATCATCTTTACGTAAAATATGCTTGCAATTGAAAATCACTTCACTAAAAGCTTTATTTTCTGTGATGGTAAAATTTCCTTTTTTTATGATTTTCTGCATCGATGTAGAAACTTTTAATTCCTCTGGAAACAACACCATTCTTTCAGATGGACAATACCAAACAATGGGTTCACCTTCAGAAAACCATGGGAAAATTCCGTTTTGATAAGCCAGAAGCAATCGTTCTTCAGATAAATCTCCACCCAAAGCGATTACACCTTCTTCAGAAGTTGTTTCGGGAGCAGGAAATTTTAATTGTTCTGTAAGCCAAATCATCATTACAAAAATAGGAAATAAAAAAGCAGCCAATAGGCTGCTTTTATAATGTTGTTACTTAATTTTAGAAAGGTAAATCGTCTGGCTCAGCCGAAGATGCATTATCTGCTGGTTGAAACTGATCAACTGGAGGTAAATCTTGTGGCGCTGCAGCTTGCATTGCTTCTATTCTCCAACCTTGAACTGAGTTAAAATATTTTGCTACTCCTTCTGGATTGATCCATTCTCTACCACGTAAATTGATAGATACTTTTACATCTTGTCCAACAGAATAGTTATTCAATAAATCGCACTTATCTTGTACAAACTCAATCATTATCATTTGTGGATATTGCTCATCAGTTGTTACAACCATTTCGCGTTTTCTAAATCCACTTGATCCAAAAGTTTGTGTGTCGTTAATTAATTTGATTTTTCCAATTACTTCCATATTCTTATTCTATTTTATTAAAAGTACTTTCCAGGCACTTTCTACATCGTTTTTTTCTAAAAAGGCTTTGACAAATGTATGTTTTTTTGTTGTTTCTAACCCAATAAATTGTGGGTTGACTTTTGCAAAGTTATCAACATTTTCTTGAGTTGGCAATTGTTCTACATTTCCTAAAACACCTAAATTATTTCCTGTTAAAATGTTGCTTTCTCTAATTTCAGAAGGAATAGCATCTACTCCAATCCCTAAAGTAGCTATGGGTTTTGGGATTTCAAAAAAACCGTCTTTTGCTCTAGAATAATAGCTTCCTCCTGCTCTAGCAACCAAATCGATTTTATACTGATCAATCGCTCCATTTTCATCTAAAACAGTTTCATTGATGTGTAACTTTACAACTTCACAAATAATTAAATTTCCTGCTCCGCCTTCATTTCCTAAATGAATAATATCATTTACTTTACATTCAAATTGTACTGGAGATTCTGCTACTCGAAATGGTTTCACCATATCAGATTGCAACATTGTAAGTCCTGCTTTTTCAAATTCATTTACACCTTTACCATATTCTGTACTGCTCAAAGACATTTGCTGAACAATATCATAATTCACTACATTAATGACCACCTCTTTTTTTATTTCTGCATTTTCTAAGGTATGCTTTGTGGTGTTTCCTCGAACTCTACGAGCTGGAGAAAAAATTAGAATTGGCGGATTTGCACTAAATACATTAAAAAAACTAAACGGAGATAAATTAGGATTTCCTTCAGCATCAATTGTACTTGCAAATGCAATAGGTCTTGGTGCAACTGCGCCTAATAAATATCCATGTAACTTACCTGTTGTTATTTCTTTTGGATCTATAGAAATCATGTATCAATTTATTTTGAATTGTAAATATACTATCATTTTATAAAATGGGTTATGTTATAATATAGATTATATTTGTAAGAGATGAGCTTTTTTAAAAATACCGTTCTAACAAAACGAATAGTCATATTTGTCTTATTTATTATCGTGTCCTTAATCTTATGGAACACGTATATTTTCTTTCAAAAATTTAAACAAGAAGAACGTGCAAAAATGGAAATTTTTGCAACTGCCATTAAAGAATTAGCGACCAATCCAGATTTAAATGCCAATATTAATTTAGAGACAAAAATTTTTGAAAACATCACCAACATTCCTTTAATTCAGGTTAATGAAGATGGAAGTATTAAGGATTGGCAAAACCTAGACCCATCTAAAACAGATGATCCTGATTATTTAAAAAATCAGTTGGCAAAAATGAAAAAACAAAATGCGCCGATTGAAATAAAATATGAAGGAATCACAGAATATGTGTATTATAGAGATTCCGATTTATTAGACAAACTCACCTATTACCCAATTGCACTAATTTTAATTTTACTGCTGTTTTTAACAGTAATTTACATGTTGTTTTCATCAAACAAAATTGCAGAACAAAATAGACTTTGGACAGGAATGGCAAAGGAAACTGCTCATCAAATAGGAACACCATTATCTTCTTTGCTAGGTTGGATTGCCATTTTAAAAGCAGAAAATATTAGCAAAAAATATGTTGATGAGATTGAAAATGATGTGTATCGATTAAACATTATTGCAAACCGATTTTCTAAAATTGGTTCTGCGCCAGAATTGACAAAAAATGAAATTGTTTCTATTACAAAAAAGTCATTTGACTACTTAAAAAAAAGAAGTTCTAAACAAATTTCTTTTGAATTTAATTCAGAAAAAGCAGCGCTTTTTTCTAATATTAATATTGAGTTATTTGGTTGGGTAATTGAAAATTTGGTGAAAAATGCCATTGATGCGATGAAAGGAAAAGGAAGTGTTTCTTTAGTTATTTTAGAAAAAAGCAAAACCATAGAAATCATAATTAGCGACACTGGAAAAGGAATTCCAAAATCACAATTTAAACAAATATTTAAGCCTGGTTTTACAACCAAAAAACGTGGCTGGGGCTTAGGGTTATCTTTATCTAAACGGATTATTGAAGAATATCACAACGGAAAGATATTTGTAAAAAAATCGGAAATTAACAAAGGAACTTCATTTCTTATTCAATTAGAAAAATCTAATTAAAATTAGCCGATATCTCTTTGGCCAGACTTACAAACTCTTCATTGGTAAAAGTAGCTTTTTGAATAAATTGAATATCAGCCATTGTTTGTAAAGGGATTAAATGCACATGTACATGTGGCACTTCTAGTCCAATTACAGACATTCCAATTCTTTTACTTGGTATTGTTTTCTCTAAAGCTTTTGCTACACGATAAGAAAAATCCATTAACCCACTATATTCTTCTCTAGACAGGTCAAATAATTTGTTTTCTTCTCTTTTTGGAACTACCAATGTATGCCCTTTTGCGTTTGGTTCATGATCTAAAAAAGCATAGAAATGTTCATTTTCTGCTATTTTATAAGAAGGAATTTCACCTTTCACTATTTTTGTAAAAATGCTTGCCATAGTTTCTTTCTTTATTTGTAAATATAAAAAAGAATTCGGGTTTTGACCTTGTCAAAACCCGAATTCCAATTAGTTTTTCAGTTCACTGTTTTGTCTTATCTAGAAATAGAAACAATTTCAAACTTCATGATTCCGTTTGGAACCTGAATCTCAGCAATTTCACCAACTTGTTTTCCTAACAACCCTTTTCCGATTGGAGAATTTACAGACAATTTTCCGTTTCTAACATCCGACTCAGAATCTGCAACTAGCGTGTAAGTGAATTCCATTTTATTTGCAACATTTTTAACCTTTACAACAGAATGAATCAATATTTTAGAAGTATCTAATTGAGATTCATCAATAATTCTTGCATTGGCTACAACGTTTTTTAATTTGGCAATTTTAAATTCCAACAAAGATTGCTCTTCTTTTGCAGCATGATACTCGGCATTTTCACTTAAATCTCCTTTATCACGTGCATCTGCAATTTCTTGCGTAACTCTTGGACGCTCCACATGCTCTAGGTGCTCTAATTCTTCTTTTAACTTTTTAAGTCCTTCTGGCGTATAATATGATACATCACTCATAATCTTATGGTTTTAAAATAGAAAATCCCATTGCTTTTTTACAGAATGAGATTCGATTACAAATGTACAAAATATTTGTAACTTGCCATCGTTTTAGATAAAGCAACTTTATTTTGTATGAAAAAAATATTCTTTATAATAACCTTTATGTTACTTAGCTTTGGTTGTTCTTCTGATGTTGAGCCCAATCAACTTTTACCAAATATTGAAGTAGACCAAACAGTTGATTTAAGTTTGCCACAATATGTTAATTTATTAGTTCCTGGTGGCTGGGTTGATACTATTCCTGGTGGGGTAAATGGGATTGTGTTATATAGAATAAAAACAAACGAATACAAGGCTTTTGATAGGGCTTGTCCGCAGAACAATTGTGCTACCAAAATGACCTTTGATGGAAGTATCAAATTAAAATGTAGTTGCCACAATAGTGAGTTTAGTATTTTAGATGGTTCTCCCCAAACAAATGGAATTATTTATAATGCTAGAGAATATAGAGTAAGTCAAATTGGTGGTTCTATTTTACGAATCACTAACTTTTAGTAGTTCTAAATCAAATAGATTGTTATTTTTGCAGTAACAACACTCAACAAAATTACTACAGTGAAAAATTACTTTTCTTCCGATTTTAAATTAGGTGTTTTAGGTGGCGGACAACTTGGAAGAATGTTGCTTGCCGAAACTCAAAAATATGACGTTTATACTGCAATTTTAGATGCTTCTCCAGAAGCTCCTTGTGCTCAAATTTGCAATGCATTTTATGTGGGTAACTTATTAGATTTTGATGCGGTTTATAATTTCGGAAAATTGGTTGATGTTTTAACCATAGAAATTGAACATGTAAATATTGATGCACTTTACCAATTGGAAAAAGAAGGATTAAAGATTTACCCTCAGCCTTCAGTCATAGAAACCATTCAACATAAAGGAAAACAAAAAGATTTCTTTGTAGAAAATGGAATTCCGACTTCACCTCATCAACGATTTGCAAATAAAGAAACACTACTTTCTTGGTTAAACACTGAAAATATTGCTTTCCCTTTTGTCTGGAAATCTGCTCAATTTGGATATGATGGAACGGGTGTTAAAGTGGTTCGTACTCAAAATGATATTCAAAACTTAGCAGACACGGACTGTATTGTTGAAGAAATGATTCCTTTTAAAAACGAATTGGCTGTAATTGTTGCCAGAAATGCAGATGGAGAAATAAAAACATATCCTGTTGTAGAAATGGAGTTTCATCCTGAAGCAAACCAAGTTGAATATGTAATTTGCCCTGCAAGAATTGATGATGCAGTTGCCTTAAAAGCAAGAGAGATTGCTTTAAAAGTAGCCGAATCTTTTAAACATGTTGGGTTATTGGCTGTAGAAATGTTTCAGACCAATGATGATGAAATTTTAGTGAATGAAGTAGCACCAAGAACTCATAATTCAGGGCATTATAGTATTGAAGCAAGTTATACAAATCAGTTTGAGCAACATTTAAGAACCATTTTAAACTTACCTTTAGGAAATACAGAGAGTAAAGTTGCCGGAATTATGGTAAATTTGGTTGGTGAAGAAGGTTATATTGGTGATGTTGTATATGAAAATATAGAAAAAGTAATGCAAATTGATGGAGTTACTCCTCATATTTATGGAAAAAAAATAACCAAACCTTTTCGTAAAATGGGACACGTAACTATTGTAGATAGAGATATTGATAAGGCAAGAAAAACTGCCCAAAAAGTTAAAGAAACAATACGAGTTATAAGTAAGTAATTTATAACTGTCATTTCGCACTTGATGCGGAATCTCATAAAACAACAACTAAATAGATTCCTGCCTTCGCAGGAATGACAAAATAAAATTATGGTAGGAATAATAATGGGAAGCGATTCAGATCTTCCAATCATGCAAGAAGCAATAGACATTTTAGAGAGTTTTGACATTCAAATTGAAGTAGATATTGTTTCTGCTCATAGAACGCCAGAAAAATTAGTTGACTATTCTAAAAATGCACATTCACGCGGAATAAAAGTAATCATAGCCGGTGCTGGTTGCGCTGCTCATTTACCTGGGATGGTTGCCTCTATGAGTCCATTACCCGTAATTGGTGTTCCTGTAAAAAGCAGAAATTCTATTGACGGTTGGGATTCTATTTTATCTATTTTACAAATGCCTGGCGGAGTACCTGTGGCTACTGTAGCTTTAGATGGAGCAAAAAATGCCGGAATCTTAGCAGCTCAAATTATTGGAGCGTCAGACAAATGTGTGCTTGATAAAATTATCGCTTACAAAGAGGGTTTAAAATTGAAAGTAGAGCAAGCTTCTAAGCGTATAAAAAAATAACATTGTCAGTTCGAGTGATTTTATTTTGAGACACCGAAAAATAAAATTATATCGAGAACATTTTCAAAAAAACATCTCGAAACAAATTTCTAATTCTTCGAAAATTTACTCGATGTGGTATTTAACAAAACTTAAAAATGAATCCTTTATTACAAGATTTTAATACGGCCCCTTTTTCTAAAATTTCTGAACAAGATTATAAACCTGCTATTCAAAAAGCTATCGAAGAAACAAAAAAAGAGATTGATCTTATTGTTTCAAATTCAGATACACCAACTTTTGAAAATACCACCGTTGCACTTGATTTTACTGGAGAGAAATTAGGTAGAATTACCAGTATTTTTTTCAATTTAAATTCGGCAGAAACCAATGATGAAATTCAGAAAATTGCCAAAGAAATTTCTCCTTGGTTGAGCGAGTTTAAAAATGATATGATATTAAATGAAGCATTGTTTGAAAGAGTAAAAACAGTGTACGACTCTAAAGACAGCTTATTATTAACTCCAGAGCAAAGCATGTTACTTAAAAAACAGTACAAAGGTTTTGCTAGAAATGGAGCTAATCTAAATGATGTAGAGAAATCTACCTTACGCAAAATTGATGCTGAATTATCGAACTTATCCTTACAATTTGGAGAGAATGTTTTGGCAGAAACCAATGCTTTTGAAATGCATTTAACAGCAGAAAAAGATGTAGCAGGATTACCGGAAAGTGTAAAAGAAGCAGCAAGTCAATTAGCTAAAGAAAATAATAAAGAAGGCTGGATTTTCACCTTAGATTACCCAAGCTATATTCCGTTTATGACCTATGCAGATTCTAGAGAATTGCGTAAAAAATTAGCTATCGCTGCTGGCAAAAAAGCCTTTCAGAAAAACGATTTTAATAATGAAGATGTTGTTTTAGCTATTGTTAAATTACGTCATCAAAGAGCAAATCTATTAGGCTACAAAACACATGCGCATTTTGTTTTAGAAGAACGAATGGCTGAAACACCAGAAAAAGTTTTAAGTTTTTCTAACGAGCTTTTACAAAAAGCAAAACCTGCAGCTCAAAAAGAGTTTGAAGAGTTAGAAAGCTATGCAAAAAAGCTAGACGGAATTGATCAATTGCAAAAATGGGATGGTGCTTATTACGCAGAAAAACTCAAAAAAGAATGCTTCAATTTAGATCAAGAAATTCTAAAACCTTATTTTAAACTAGAAAATGTTATTGATGGAGTTTTTACCGTTGCTAGTAAATTATACGACTTACAATTTAAAGAAGTCTTTGATATTGACACCTATCACCCTGATGTAAAAACATACAATGTAAGCGATATTGACAATAATTTTATTGCTGTTTTTTATGCAGATTTTCACCCAAGAAAAGGAAAAAGAAATGGTGCTTGGATGACTTCTTATAAACCTCAACAAATTAAAAACGGAATTAACGAAAGACCACATGTTTCTATCGTGTGTAATTTTACAAAACCAACAAATACAAAACCATCGCTTTTAACTTTTAATGAAGTAACAACACTGTTTCATGAATTTGGTCATGCATTGCATGGTATGCTAGCAAACACTACCTACAATAGCTTATCTGGAACCTCTGTTTCTTGGGATTTTGTAGAATTACCGAGTCAAATTTTAGAAAATTGGTGCTACGAAAAAGAAGCGCTGGAGTTATTTGCAAAACATTATGAAACTGGTGAAACAATACCGATGGAATATGTTACAAAAATTAAAGAATCTGCAAGTTTTCATGAAGGAATGCAGACCCTTCGTCAACTAAGCTTTGGATTGTTAGATATGAGTTGGCATTCACAAGATCCATCAAAAATAACTTCTGTAAAAGAATTTGAAAACCAAGCTTTTTCAAAAACAAAATTATATCCAGGTGTAAAAGAAAATTGTATGAGCACTGCTTTTTCTCACATTTTTCAAGGTGGATATTCTGCAGGATATTACTCTTACAAGTGGGCTGAAGTGTTGGATGCAGATGCTTTTGAATATTTCTTAGAAAAAGGAATTTTTAACAAAGAAGTAGCTACAAAGTTTAAAGAAAATGTTTTGTCTAAAGGTGGGACAGAAAAACCTATGGATTTATACAAATGTTTTAGAGGAAAAGAACCTAAACCTGATGCTTTGTTAAGACGTGCAGGACTTCTATAATTAAAATTAATATATGTCTATAAAAACTAAAACTAAGAAATTTGCTTAGTTGTTATCATAGAAATATATACTAATTTTATTAGTATATATAACCTTGATGAAAACAAAACTTCTTTTATTAATTGTTTTACTTACTTTTAAAAGTCTTACTAGTTACAGCCAAGACACTGTTGATTTAACCATACATCACGACACTCGATTTCTTTTTGTTGGAGATGATAGAGAAAACCATGTCGGTACCATTGATATTGTTGTTAAATTGGAAATACCCCTTATAAAATTTCCCAAAAGCTATATCCACTTTTTTCCTTCTATAGAGTACGCTAACTTGCATAAAGGCAGTTCTAGTTTACACAGAAGCGTACTCAAACGTTATGCTATAGGAGTTGGTTTTGTTAGAAAAGACCTCTTCTTTAAAAAGTTTAATGTTGGTATAGCACCTCACTTTGGATATATTTTAAGAGAAAATAAAGGAGCTTCAAGTTTGGGTCTTAACATAGAAGTTTCATACAGATTAACAAAAAGGTTTTCGTTAAGTTATATACATCAAATAGTAGAAAGATCAGATTTAACGTTTTTGTATAATGATACTTCAAACATTAAGAACAGTGCACTTCTTGGATTTAAAGTTCACTTATAATTTTTTATTTTTAAATTTTAATGTAAAAAAAGATGTATCTTGCTTTACCCTTTTTATTGTAAAATGCTAACAAAAAAATATTAAAGAACTATTTTTTGATGAAAGTTTTAGTGCTTTTTTTATTCTTATTTTCTTTTTTACCATCTATTGGTCAAGAATCTGTTATTCCAAATAAAGATCAAGATGAGTCATTTATGAGTTTGTCTGTATACCAAGATTTAAAATTGTTATTTGTAGGAGACGATTTAGGAAATAGTGCATTTACCCCTGATATTTTAGTTAAATTAGAGGTGGATGCTTTTGTCTTAAAAAATAGCAGTTTTTTTTCCTTCTTGGAGCAGAGTATGCCGACTTAAAAAGTTCTTCTTTCCAACGATTTTCAATAGGCTTTGGCTATAAAACATCATTCCCTTTTTTAAAGAAATTTGTTTTTGGAACCTCTATTGACCACGGATTAATGCTTCGTGGAAAAAGCAGTTTTCTTGGAAATGCTAAAGTAGACGAATCTTCGTTTATGGGTTTAAGTCTTAATTTTGAAACTACCTACCCTGTAACAGATAAAACAAGACTTTCTTTAATGATTCAGGCAATAGACAGAAAAGATTTATCTATCCGATTTACCACAGGAAATACTATTAGGTACAGTATTTATTTTGGAGCAAAATTTACTTTGTAAATTCATTTTATAGCTCAAAATATTGATACTTACAGGATCTAAAATAAGATTTTTTTAAACTTTTCTTTAACACAATTATTTTTTTTGAATTCAAAATGTCAATACATTTGGCAGCAAATTCATTAAAATGAAAAACATTTTTTTTATTGGTTTTACTTTAATCTTTTTATCTTCTTTTTCACAAAAAAGAATTTACGGAAAGGTTACTGATGAAAATAATTCACCTTTAGAAGGTGCTTCAGTCTACATAAATAATACAACAATAGGAAATTCTACAGATACAAATGGAGAATTTGTCTTAAATGTAAAAGAAGGAGCGCATGAGCTCATCATCTCTTATATAAGTTATAAAACAATACGGTATAGTTTAAATACAAATAGCTTTGTAAAACCCTTACTTTTTAAATTAAAACCCGAGGATAATTTATTAAATGAAGTTGTTTTAAAAAAACCTAAGTATGATGAGGAATGGAAATCTAACTTGGTTATTTTTAAAAGAGCTTTTTTCGGGAAAACAAAAATGGCAGAAGAGTGTGATATTATAAACCCAAAAGTGTTGTACTTTGAATTTAACAGAAAAACAGGAGAATTAACAGCTGAAGTTAAAGAGCCTCTCATTATAAAACACAAAGGGTTGGGTTATTTAATAACATTTGATTTGGTTGAGTTTTCACTTAAAAATAATCGTTTATTCTTCAGTGGATACACTAGATACAGCAATTTAAAAAAATCAATTAGAAAAAAATGGAAGAGAAATAGACTTGAAGCATTCAATGGGTCTCAAATGCATTTTTTACGCAGTTTAACGAGCAAACAATTGAAAAAAAACGGATTTATTGTTAATCAATTTAGAAGAGAACTTAACACCGAAAGACCTTCAGAAAAGGAAATTAAGTTTGCAAAAGAGCTACTACAACTTCAAGGAAATACAATTTCAACTCTAAAAAAAACAAAACCTCCTTTAACACAGTTAGATAGTGCTTTAGTTATTATGGAAAACAGCAAAAAACCTAAGTATATAGATTATTTATATAAAAGAAATATTTCTGAAGAGCATATGTATTCATCAAATAAAAATGTTTCTTTTTTAGATTTCGAAAACTACCTAACTGTAATTTACACCAAAGAACCTGAAGAAGAAAATTATTTAATTGGAATGTTTGGAAAACGCAAAAAAGCAATTGGAATGCAAACCTCAAATATTGTTTTAATTAATGGGAAATCAATGATTGATAAATCTGGAGTTCTTATAAACCCAAAAGCTATGTATGTTGAAGGCTATTGGGGGTTTGAATCTTTTGCTAATATGTTGCCAACAGATTACCAGACTAACAAAAATTAATTCTTGTTTTTTTCCTCAATCCATTTACTCATGTATTTAGTACTCTGTAGTGTTTGATGTTGTACTAAATTTCCCATAAAATTTTGAGTTCTATGTTGTTTAATTTCATTTTGAAGCAGAATTAATCGATTAATAAAATGGTCACCAATCATAACTTTATTGTATAGCTGATTAATAATTTGTATTCCGTTTTTCTGAGATTGACTCCATAAAGCTTCATCGGTAGATAATGCAATTGCTTTTTGTGCAAAAACAGTCAAATCATTTTCTATAAATCCATTCCAAGGTAAATCTTCATGCATCCCTTCTGCTCCAATGGTCGTAGTAACGCTAGGTGTTCCACAGAGCATCGCTTCAGTTAATTTACCTTTGATTCCTGCTCCAAAACGCAAAGGCGCTAAAACCACCTTGCAATTACTGACTATTTCTCTTGGATTGTTTGTATATCCTTTAATTAAAAAACCCTCTTTTTCATTATGTAACTGTAAAATTTGTTGTGTAGCATAGGCTCCATAAACATGCAATTCTGCTTTTGGCAATTGCTTTCTAATCTGTTTCCAAATAGTCTTTTTCAACAACAAAACAGCATCAACATTGGGTGCATGCAAAAAATTACCAATAATTGTAAAATGATTTCTTTGCTGAAAAGGGTTCCAGCTTTCTATATCATTTTGTTCAATTTGCTGTAATAAAAAAGGAATATGATGTAAGATTTGCCTATTAATTTTAAACACATTTTCTAATAGCTCCATTTCAAAAGTAGAAATGATCAACGACAAATCACAACGCAATATGGATGTAATTTCTCTTTTTGCAATATCAGAGTTCAATAGTTTCTCTACAGAAAACTCTTGTTGGCTTTTTACTGCATCTTCTCTTACTTTACGTAAGCAATGCAAATCTTCGGTATCTAAAATTCGGATAGCCTTCGGGCAATTTTCCGACACTCGCCAACCAAATTGCTCTTCTATCATAAAACGATCAAAGACAACAATGGTTGGATTCAAGTTTCTTATAAAATCATCAAAAGATGAAGAATTTAACTCAATAGCAACCTCATCAACTGCAATTGTTTTTAAATCAAAAGCTTTCTCTGATTTTTGGGTAGTTGTTGCAAATGTAACCAAGTATTCTTGCTGCAAAAACAACTCGATTAATTGCAGCATTCTGCTTCCTGCAGCTGAAGAATTTGGCTCAACCCAAACAGCTCCAATTATTAAAACAGATTGTTTTGTCAATTACTTTGCTTTTAATTGCGCTCCGTAATTAGACTGAACACCTTTTGCCCAATCTACAATTAGTTTGACTTGTGCATCGGTTAAATTTGCTTCAGTATGCGTCCATGTATACGAATCTAAAGGCATGTTTTTCTTTTCAACTTCTTCAAAAACTTCTTCCATTTTATGTTCTTTCTTTTTTAAAGAGTATTCTGCCCATTTCGAAAAATTTAAATGTTTTGATCCTTCTTTGACATGATCTGCCATCCAATAATTAACTGGTGTTATAGAGCTATACCAAGGATAACGTGTAGAATTTGAGTGACAATCAAAACATGATTCTTTCAAAATTTTATGAACTTCATCTGATGGTTTTGTTTCTTCAATAAATGTTGCTAAAGAAGTTAAATCACCTTCGTTTTTTTCAGGTCCAAAAAATTGAGCTACTATAAAAACAACTAGTACAACCCAACCTATTTTTTTTACTATTTTCATTTGTTGTGGTTTTAAAAATTAAAGATAGTAATTCTTCTGTATAGTAGAGAATTTAAACAATAATGTTTACTTTTGTACTCCAAAATTATTTTAAAAATGAAACCGCAAGGTTACATGAGACATAAATAAATAAACAAAAACTCATGAAATACGACATCATCGTTATTGGTTCTGGTCCTGGAGGATATATAGCTGCTATCAGAGCTTCTCAATTAGGTAAAAAAGTTGCCATTATAGAAAAATACTCAACCTTAGGAGGAACTTGTACAAATGTTGGGTGTATTCCATCAAAAGCACTGTTAGATTCTTCACATCATTATTACGATGCCATACATCATTTTGATACTCATGGAATTTCTATTGAAACTCCTAAAATAGATTTCTCTAAAATGGTAGAACGCAAAGCTAATATTGTTGAAACCACTACCGGAGGTATAAAATACTTAATGGACAAAAACAATATTGATGTTTTTGAAGGGCTTGGTTCTTTTGTTGATTCGACACATGTGAAAATTGCAAAAAACGACGGTACAGAAGAAACTATTGAAGGAACGAACATTGTTATTGCAACAGGTTCTAAACCTGCAACACTTCCTTTTATCAGATTAGATAAAGAGCGTATTATTACTTCTACTGAAGCATTAAAACTAAAAGAAATCCCAAAACATTTAATTGTTATTGGTGGTGGAGTTATTGGATTAGAATTAGGGTCTGTATATAAACGTTTAGGTGCAGAAGTTACTGTTGTAGAATATGCTCCGAAAATTACTCCAACTATGGATGCTGATGTATCTAAAGAATTACAAAAAGTACTGAAGAAACAAGGGATGAAATTTGCAATTAGCCACGGTGTAACTGCTGTTGAAAGAAATGGCGATGAAGTACTTGTCAAAGCAACTGATAAAAAAGGAATAGAAGTTGAGTTTGCAGGAGACTATTGTTTAGTAGCAGTTGGAAGAAAACCTTTTACCGAAGGTTTAGGATTAGAAAATGCAGGAGTTCAATTAAATGAAAGAAACCAAGTTGAAGTTAACGATCACTTACAAACTTCTGTTTCTAATATTTATGCTATTGGTGATGTTGTTAAAGGTGCCATGTTAGCACATAAAGCAGAAGAAGAAGGTGTAGTTGTAGCAGAATATTTAGCGGGTCAAAAACCACATATAGATTATAATTTAATTCCTGGTGTTGTGTATACATGGCCAGAAGTTGCTGCTGTTGGAAAAACAGAAGAAGAATTAAAAGAGGCTGGTGTAGCTTATAAAGCAGGTAAATTTTCAATGAGAGCTTTAGGAAGATCTAGAGCAAGCGGAGATATTGATGGTTTTGTAAAAGTATTAGCAGACACAACAACAGATGAAATATTAGGAGTTCATATTGTGGGCGCGCGGGCTGCAGATTTAATCATGGAAGCTGCTGTTGCTATGGAATATAGAGCATCTGCTGAGGATTTAGCAAGAATTTGCCATGGGCACCCAACTTATTCAGAAGCAATTAAAGAAGCTGCAAAAGCTGCTTGGGACGGAAAGCCTTTAAACGCTTAATATAAAAGTTTAGTTATTTTAAAAAGCAATTTTGTGCTGAGTTTAGATCAGTATCGAGTTGCTTTTTTTTGTTTTAAAACTTTGCCTACTTTTATCAAATGCAAAAAAGATTTTTCATTGTATTTTTTTTTGATTTCTCTATTCACTTTTTCACAAGGAAAAGATTCGTTGTATTTTAAAAACGGAATTGAAAACCCGAGTTTATTGAAAACACATCATTTTGGAATTTTTAGTGCTAGAATCAATCAGAATTTTAAATTAAAAAAGCTCCGAATAAAACCACCTTACTTTTCAGTTCAGAAAGCGGAAATACATTTCATCCTTTTGTTGAAATGTACTTACCAAAAGATCCATCAATTAGAGAAGTTTTTAGCAACTAAACCTGGTACAACAGACAATTTACTTTTGTTGATCAAAATACAACTCCTGCAGAGTACTCTAATATTGTTATCGATACAGTCATCAGAGGGTTTCGATTACAAATATCTATACCGATTGCCAAAGAGCATGAACTCGGAATTACACTTCGCTCTTATTTAATCACAAAAGGGAACTATCCTTTTTCGTTAATTACCAGTGATGAAAGTATTGAATGGTTTCATAGTAATATTGCTGGCGGAGAAGATCCTTATGGTAGGAGATATTTCGGATTAAATCAAGTAAATTTTAAATATACTGATCGATATGGGAAGGTTTTAGAGTTAAAAAACGATGATTTTTTTTAGGTGGAATTGAGTTTAACCATCATTATTATCCTAAATTTCTGAGCAGTAAAAAACAAAACTTGTTTGTTAATTTTGGTTCACATTTAGGAATAAACACCTCAAAATTTAATCAATCTATAGATGTGGGTGTTTCTGCAAACCTGATTAAAAAATTTCGCTTAAAAAGCAAGAATGAATTTCATTTTGCATTAGGTGGAAGTTTGTTAAGAAAAAATCTCATAAACTTTAATGAAGTGTTAGACATGGGTAATAATCCGTTTTTAGGGTCTTTAGAAAGCGAGATCGAGTTTACAAAGTTTACTTGAAAAAAGAACTATCATTCTTTCGGAATCCATTATCAAATTCAGACTAGATATAACAAACTAGAAGAGGCTAGTTATTATCATTTGAAGGGAAAATGGCAAGAAATAAAAGCAGGTTGGCAACATGGTTTTACTACGCTTTATGAAGGGTTATCTGCTTGGACATTGTTGTATACCTACGGAAGGCCAAACTATAAAATAACCTTGTATTTAAAAGAAGATTTATTAGTAAACAACGCTCCGGATGCTCAAACCGGAATTAGCATTCAAATTCCGATTTCAAAATAAATTACACTTTGATAAAAATTCTTTTTTTGTAAAGAATATATCCTATAAAAACATAAAAGCTAACCACAGATAAAGCATAACAAAAAGAAGCTAGTTTATCGATAGAAATTACACTTGTAAAAAATGTTTTATAGATCCAACCATGTATGGTAGTGTCTCCTACTTTTGTTAAATAGAAAACTTTAGTAATAAAACTCGAAGTAAAATAAATAACAATTGCATTAGAACCCACATATTTAAAAAGAGTACCTATGGCTATTTTCTTTTCATCATTAATATAGTATAAAACACTAAGAATAAGTGTGCCCCAGCCGGTAGTAACTAAGACAAAACTACTTGACCAAATTGCTTTATTAAATGGAAACCATACATTCCAAACATACCCTAAACCGATCAATGATAACCCCAACAAAAATAGTTTCACTGTTTTTAAATAATTCTGGTGTAAAATAATTTTTCCTATCAGCACGCCTATCAATGAAGTAGCAATTGCTGGCAAGGTGCTGAGCAATCCTTCAGGATCATAATCTTTTTTCCAAATATGGCCTTTCATATAAGCAACATCAATATAATTTGCCCAATTATTAGGCGCTCTATCAAAAGTTGGCAAAGCTCCATTTGGCAGAGGAACAAAACCCATCCAAATCCAATAGCCAAATAATATTAGTATAATAGCCCCTAAAAGAACTTTCCAATTAAAATGAATGCTCAACATTGCGGCAAAAAAGAAAACGACTCCGATTCGTTGTAATACTCCTGGGAATCTTAATTTTGAAAAATCTTTTATAAACGGAAAATCAAGAATAAACGCACTTAAAAACAACCCTAAACCTATCAATTTCAAACTTCGAATCCCTATTTTTTTATAGGTGTTAAAATTTGGAGTCTTGTTTTGGTAAGCAAATGCTATTGAGACTCCAACAATAAACAAGAAAAAAGGAAAAATCAAATCTGTTGGGGTATATCCATGCCATTTTGCATGCAATAAAGGTGGATACACGTGTGCCCAGGTTCCTGGAGTGTTTACCAAAATCATGGCAACAATCGTTAAACCTCTGAGTAAATCTACAGATTCAATTCTCGTATTCATTTCTAAAGAACTTTTGCTCTAATTTTTACCCAAACTCTTTTTAATAAATAACCGCTAATTAGTGCAGTTGCAGTAATACTAATTGCTAAGGTAGTTTCACCATAAATCCAATATCCTGTTGCAAATAAACAACTGTAAATAAACACACAACCTAACAACATTGCTAAAATTCCAGAGGGAACACTCCACCCTTCTTTGTCATTTACAATATCAATATTATCTGATTTTGCATCCTCAATTACTTTAGACCATCCTGGACCTCCTGGTTGAATTTTTTGATAAAAATTTCGGAGCACCTCTTTACTTTCTGGTTGTGTTAAAAATGTAACAAGCACCCAAATAAATGTAGTAATTAAAACCACTATTGGAAATCTAGACCAATCTGGTAAAACACCAACAACCGATTTGCTTCCAAATAAAAATACTCCTACAGAGGTAAAGTTGATAATAATAGAGATAATTCCTGATGAAAACATCGCTGCTATTTCACTCCATGCATTGATACGCCACCAAAACCAACGCAATATAAAAATAAGGCCAGTCCCTGCTCCGAACATTAAAATTACATCAAACAATTGCAAAGCATTTTGCAACACCAATGCTAACAAAGCACTACAAATCATTAATACAACCGTTGAAATCCTTCCCATTGCAACTAATTTTTTTTCAGAGGCATGAGGATTTATTTGTTGTTTATAAAAATCATTTACAATGTAAGAGGACCCCCAATTTAAGTGCGTTGAAATGGTACTCATATACGCTGCAACTAATGAAGCTAATACCAAACCTAATAATCCGCTTGGCAATTTAGTTAGCATTGCAGAATAGGCTAAATCGTGTCCTAATTTATCAGGCGTAACATTCGGAAATGCTTCTTGAATACTTGCTAAATCTGGAAATAAAACTAGTGATGCTAATGCAACAATGATCCATGGCCATGGTCGTAATGCATAATGCATAATATTAAAAAAGAACGTTGCTCCTATGGCATGATTTTCATCTTTTGCCGCCAACATTCTTTGGGCAATATAACCTCCCCCACCTGGTTCTGCACCTGGATACCAAGCACTCCACCATTGAACCGCTAACGGAATTATTAATAAAGTTATTAATGCAGATTTATCGTTAAAATCTGGTAAAAGTGATAATTTATCTGCTACATTTTCATTAGCAAACAAGGCTTCTAAGCCTCCTATTTCAGGTATATTTACTAAATAATATGCAGCGCCAATTGCTCCTGCCATCGCTACAAAAAACAATAAGAAATCTGTATACACCACTCCTTTAAATCCACCAACTGCACTAAAAATAACGGTAATTAACCCTGCATAAATTACAGTTTCCCATGGTTCTAATCCCAACATAATCTGACCTATTTTTATAGCTGCTAAGGTTACTGCAGACATTGCCAAAATGTTAAAAATTACCCCCAAATAGATCGCTCTAAATTTTCTTAAAAATTTTGCAGGTCTTCCCCCATAGCGCAATTCGTAATATTCTATATCTGTGTTTACAGCCGATTTTCTCCACAACTTTGCATAGACAAATACCGTTAATAAACCTGTAATTAAAAAGGCCCACCAAACCCAGTTTCCTGAAACTCCATTGTTACGAACAATATCTGTTACTAAATTAGGTGTATCTGTAGAAAAAGTTGTGGCAACCATAGATAAACCTAGTAACCACCAAGGCATGTTTCTGCCAGATAAAAAATATTCAGAAGAGTTTTTACCCGATTTTTTAGAAACATAAATCCCAATAAAAAGTGTAATTGCAAAAAAGGAAATAATTAAAACGTAATCAAATGTACTTAGTGAAACCATTGTATAATTTTTGAAAGTTGTAAAGTACTACTTTTTAAGAATATAATTGCAAAATAAATTGAAGCTCCCAATGCTAAGATTTGTATTTTTGCAACCACATGCAAAGAGTACAAAAAAGTTTTTCGTTAGAATCTGTTGATGCGTTTAAATCTAAATTGTTGATTTGGGCACAACAATTCGAAGCCATTTCTTGGCTAGATTCTAATCAATACCATCAGAAGTATTCTTCTTTTGATGCCATTTTAGCCGTTGATGAATTTACATCTATCAAAACAGATTATACCAATGCCTTTGAGGCATTAAAAGAATATCAATCTATTACAAAAGATTATCTCTTTGGATATTTGAGTTACGATTTAAAAAATGATTTAGAAAAATTGACCTCTAATAATTTTGACGGATTGCATTTTGCAGACTTGTATTTTTTTCAACCTCAACGCATCATATCTATCAAAGGAAATACGATTGAATTTTCTTATTTAAAAATGATTGACGATGAAATTGATACTGATTTTGAAGCTATTTTAGCGATTGAACTTAATCAAAAACTTAAAGTTTCACAAGAAGAAATTAAAGTAAAATTAAGGATTCGTAAAGACGAATATTATCAAAAAGTATACACCATTTTAAGTCATATTCATCGAGGAGATATCTACGAAGCCAACTTTTGTCAAGAGTTTTATGCAGAAAACGCAACCATAAATCCGTTAGAAACGTATCATCATTTAAATGAAATTTCTGAACCACCTTTTGCTACATTTTTAAAATGTGACCATCAGTATTTATTGTCTGCATCGCCAGAAAGATATCTAAAAAAAGAAGGAAAAAAAGTGGTATCTCAACCTATCAAAGGAACTGCCAAAAGACTCATTAGCAAAGTTGATGACGAACAAATTGCATTTGAATTAGCGAGAGATGAAAAAGAGCGATCGGAGAATGTGATGATTGTAGATTTGGTTAGAAATGATTTGTCTAGAACTGCTATAAAAGGTTCTGTAAAAGTGGAGGAATTGTGTAAAGTATATTCTTTTAAACAAGTACATCAGTTAATTTCTACCGTAGTTTCTAAAGTAGAAAACACCACACATCCGGTAGATATAATTAGAGAAACTTTTCCGATGGGAAGTATGACTGGCGCACCAAAAGTTTCTGCCATGAAAATTATTGAAACACAAGAAGAAACCAAGAGAGGCTTGTATTCTGGTGCAGTTGGCTATTTTACACCCAATGGCGATTTTGATTTTAATGTGGTGATTAGAAGTATTTTATACAACGTAGCGAACAAGTATGTTTCTTTTTCTGTTGGTGGGGCAATTACCGCAAAATCTACTCCAGAAAAAGAATATGAAGAGTGTTTATTAAAAGCCAAAGCCATGAAATATGTACTTACAAATTCTGATTAGTATATGATTATTAACCAAGACGAAAAATTTCATAAGACAATTACAATTATTGAAGGAAACTATCAGGTTCAAGATGTTTTTAATACATTTATTGCATTGTATCCAGAAGATTGGAAACAACTAAAAATAAATTATTCTAAATTTAACCGAAGTAAACAATTTGGCAAAACCATTCCGTTACCAAAACCTGAAGTTTCTTTGAAAAAAACGATTCACGCTTGGTTGTTAAAAAACAAAAAAACATCAAAATAATGCGAACAAAAAAATATTTTTTTTTAAGTGTAATTGTATTGAGTTTTTCTTTAAACGCTCAAAAATTAACCTACGGTAATCCGTCTGAAATAAATATGGATTCACTTTTTATACACCAAAAAGTAGATTCAATTATCACAGATGCCATCCAAAAACAAGCTTTTCCAGGGGCGGAAATTTTGGTAGCAAAAAAGCATAAAATCATTTTTCATAAAGCCTACGGTTTTCATACTTACGACAGCATACAAAAAGTTGAGTTAAACGATTTGTATGATATTGCTTCAGTAACCAAAATTTTGGGTCCATTACCTGCAATTATGAAATTGTATGACGAAGGTAAAATCGATTTAGATGTTCCTTTTAGCAAATATTGGAAACCTTGGCAAGGAAGAAGTGATAAAAAGAACATAACACTAAGAGAAATTTTGGCGCATCAAGCTGGATTGAATCCATATATTGTTTTTTTGAGTGAAGTTTTAAAAAAGGATAAAAGCTTAAAATCTCGTTTTGTAAAAAAGAATTCTAAAAACAGATTTACGAGTCAGGCGTACGATAACATTTTTGTAAAAGACCGATTTAAAAACAAAATGTATCGACAAATAAACCGCTCTAAAGTTTCTGATGTGAAAAAATACAGATATTCTGGGTTGACCTTTTTATTGTATCCAAAAATCATTTCAGAAATCACTTCCCAAAAGTATACAGATTACTTACAAGAATATTTTTACAAACCCTTGGGGGCAAATACTTTAGGTTTTACCCCTAAAAATAAAAATTTTACAAATAAAATTGTTCCAACTGAAATAGATTCATTGTTTAGAAAAGAACTTACAAAAAATTGGGTTCATGATGAAAATGCTGCATTAATGGGCGGAATTTCTGGTAACGCTGGTTTATTTGGAAGTGCTTTAGATTTAGCAAAAATGATGCAGATGTATGTCAATTATGGATATTATGATTACAAGCAATACATTTCTAAGAGCACCTTAAAAGAGTTTACAAAAATTCAATATCCAGAGAATGATAATCGAAGAGGATTGGGTTTTGACAAGCCTTTAATTGGAAATGACACCTTGCCAATCAATAAAGCATATCCAGCGCCAGAAGTAAGTCCAGAAAGTTTTGGTCATGCTGGATTTACAGGAACTTTTGTTTGGGCAGATCCCACAAACGATTTGGTGTTTATCTTTTTATCAAATAGAGTCTACCCAAGTAGAACACATCGTAATATTTACAATTTAAATGTACGTCCAAAAGTGCAGCAAGTATTTTATCAAGCGATGAATAAAACTAAAGAATAAGCTCATTTTAAGTTATAAATGTTAGAAAAACTAGAACAACATATCAACCATAAACTCTCTTTCTTAAAAGAGAAAAAATTACTGATTGCCATTTCTGGCGGAGTTGATAGTGTGGTGCTTACACATTTATTACATGCTTTAAATTTTGATGTTTCTTTGGCGCATTGCAATTTTAATTTACGCGCAACAGAAAGTGATAAAGACGAAGACTTTGTTAAAAAAATTGGAGAAACCCTCCATTTAAAAACTTTTACAACAAGTTTCGAAACTAAAAAATATGCGGGAAAAAATCAGCTGTCAACCCAAGTAGCTGCAAGAAATTTACGTTACAATTGGTTTCAAGAAATCATTCAAAAACATCATTTTGATTTTCTATTAACTGCCCATCATGCAGATGATAATTTAGAGACTTTTATCATCAATTTAACAAGAGGAACCGGATTAGAAGGTTTAACTGGAATTCCAGAAGTAAATCAACTTATTGTTCGTCCTTTATTGATTTTTTCACGTGATGAAATTGAAAAATATGCTGTACAACATCAAATTAAATGGAGAGAAGATCTAAGCAATGCTTCTTCAAAATATGTGCGCAATAAAATTAGACATGAAGTTATTCCAATTTTAAAAGAGATTAATCCATCCCTTTTAGAAAGTTTCCAGAAAACATCTGATCATTTAAAAGAAAGTCAGCAACTTATTGATGAATCAATTTCTGACTTTAAAAAAAAAGCAGTAGTCACTCTAGAAAACGAAACACTAAAAATTGACATTGCTAAAATTATTAAAACCAAGAATCCGAAAGCTTATCTGTATCAACTCTTAAAAGAATTTGGATTTACTGAATGGAATGATGTTACACATTTACTCAAGGCTCAGTCTGGGAAGGAAGTGGTTTCTAAAACACATCGTTTACTAAAAGATAGAGATTTTTTATTATTGACTGAAATAAAAAAAGAAGTTTCAACTCTAGCATATCAGATCGCTGAAAACACATCAGAAATTACAACTCCAATACATTTAACATTTGATGAAACTACAGATATTACATCGAGTAATAACAATAGTATTTTTGTCGATTTAGAAAAACTTGTTTTTCCGTTAACCTTAAGAAAATGGGAACACGGAGATTATTTTTATCCAACAGGAATGCAGGGAAAAAAGAAAATTTCTAAGTACTTTAAAGATGAAAAACTTTCTTCAATAGAAAAAGAAAACACTTGGTTGCTCTGTAGTAATGATGCAATTGTTTGGGTGGTAGGAAAAAGGCAAGACGACCGTTTTATAGCAAAAAAGAACACAAATGCTATTTTACATATCAAATTCTGTTAATTTAAAACTAAAAACTTGTTGCAAAAAATCTCCACCTCCTTAATTCCTGTTTACTTTCATATATTTGTGAACCTATTCGAATTTAAATTTATTATGAAGAAATTACTACTGGTTTACATCTTATTTTTTAGTTTTTCTAGTATTGTATATGCTCAAACAGAAACACCCGTTACTTGGTCTTCTTCATTTGAAAAAATAAACGAAACAGAGTATGATTTAATTCTTACTGCAACTATTATTCCGGGTTGGCATTTATATTCTCAGCATACTGAAGAAGGAGGCTCTTTACCAATAATTATTCGAAAAGGTGCCGAAACGGAAGATTTTAAATTGCTTGGAAAAGCAATAGAAAGCGACACGATTAAAAAATACAGTCCAGTATTTGAAGTATATGAATCTTACTTTGAAAATAAAGCTATTTTAAAACAACGAATTGCTGTAAATACAGCATCGGTTAATGAAGTCAGTTTAAACCTAACGGGTCAAGTTTGTAAAGAAGTTAATGGAGTTTGTATTCAAATAGATGAAGATTTTACCTTTACGTTGAAAGGAAAAGCAACAGAAAAAGAAAAAGTTGTTTTAGATGAAAAAAGCAAAACATTAAGTAAGAAACTACAATTAGACTTAAAAAATAGTGCGCTTTTAAAAAACGCAAATGATAGTAATTCTGATGAAAATTCGAGCTTGCTAAATATTTTTATTTTGGGCTTTTTTGGAGGATTGTTAGCGCTATTAACCCCTTGTGTTTTCCCAATGATTCCTTTAACGGTTTCCTTTTTCACAAAACAGTCTCACAATAAAAAGAAAGGAATTTCTAATGCTATTTTATATGGATTGTTTATTGTTATCATTTACATTTTATTAAGTATTCCTTTTCACTTTTTAGACAGTTTAGATCCTGAAATATTAAATAATATTTCAACCAACGTTTGGTTAAATATTTTCTTTTTTGCCATTTTAGTCTTTTTTGCATTTTCGTTTTTTGGTTATTACGAGTTAACATTGCCTGCTTCATGGGGTAACAAAATGGATTCAGCTTCTGGAATAGGCGGAATCATAGGTGTGTTTTTTATGGCACTAACCCTAGCTATTGTTTCTTTTTCTTGTACGGGTCCGATTTTAGGTTCTTTATTGGCAGGCTCATTATCTTCTGATGGTGGTGCAATGCAGTTAACAGCAGGAATGAGTGGATTTGGATTGGCATTAGCATTGCCATTTGCATTATTTGCATTATTTCCAGGTTGGTTAAATTCGCTACCAAAATCTGGCGGATGGTTAAATACAACGAAGGTTGTTTTAGGGTTTTTAGAATTAGCGTTTGCATTTAAATTCTTATCAAATGCTGATTTAGTTGAGCACTGGGGAATCTTAAAACGAGAAATATTTATTGGAATTTGGATTGTTATTTTTGTTGGATTGGCATTGTATTTATTTGCAAAAATTAAATTCAAACACGATTCTCCAATCAAAAAACTCTCTTTTTCACGGATTTCATTTGGTATATTAGTAGTTGCTTTTGTAGTATATTTAATTCCTGGAACGATGAAAAATCCGACTTGGAATTTAAGTCTATTAAGTGGTTTTCCGCCACCACAATTTTATAGCATTTACGAAAAAGATACCGATTGCCCATTAGGATTAAATTGCTTTAAAGATTTTGATGAAGGTTTGCAATATGCAACAGAAAACAACAAACCCATATTGTTAGATTTTACTGGCTGGGCTTGTGTAAACTGTAGAAAAATGGAAGAAAATGTTTGGGTAGAAAACGACATTTTTAGACTAATAAACGAAGATTATGTTCTTATCTCATTATATGTTGATGATAAAAAAGAACTTCCAGAAAATGATCAGTTTAATTTTATAAAGAAAAACGGAAGACTCAAAAAAATTCAAACTGTTGGAGATAAATGGGCTACATTTCAAGTGATTAATTTTAAAACAGCTTCACAACCTTATTATGTTTTAATGAGTCCAGATTTAGAAATTTTACATATTGCACAACAGTATACAGATAGAGATACTTATTATAATTGGTTAAAAGAAGGGTTGGAAAAATTTAAAAAGTCTTCTAAAAAATAGCTTAGATAAAAATTGAATTCAGATAATTTGGCTACTTTTATAAAAAAAGTAATCAAAATCATGAAACTAAAACTTCTATCAATTTTAACTATTTTGTGTGTTACAATCACTATAAACGCACAACAAAGAACCATCCCAACGGATACAACAGTTGTAACAAATCATACAACTACCATCAAAGGGCAAAAAATTAATTATACAGCTTATACAGGAACTCAACCTGTTTGGGACTACGAAGGAAATGCAAAAGCAACCTTATTTTACACCTATTACAAAAGAACAAACAATGTAAACACCGCAGAAAGACCTATGCTAATTTCGTTCAATGGTGGTCCAGGTTCTGCATCAGTTTGGATGCATTTAGCATATACTGGACCGAGTGTTTTAAAAATTGATGACGAAGGCTATCCTTTACAACCATACGGTTACAAAAGCAATCCACATTCTGTGTTAGATGTTGCAGATATTGTTTTTGTGAACCCAGTAAATACAGGGTATTCTAGAATTGTAGAACGCGAAGGAAAGAAGGTAAATAAGGCTGATTTTTTCGGAGTAAATGCCGATATAAAATACTTGGCAGAATGGATTACCACTTTTGTCTCTAGAAACAATCGTTGGTCTTCACCAAAATATATTATTGGCGAGAGCTATGGTGGAACACGAGTTTCTGGATTGGCTAACGCATTACAAAGTAATGAGTGGATGTATTTAAATGGTGTTATTTTAGTTTCTCCAGCAGATTATGGTGCGAAAAACTCTGACAATGCAGTTGCTTTATCTATTGATTTTCCATATTTCACAGCTGCAGCCTGGTATCATAAAATGTTATCTCCAGCTTTACAAAACAAAGATTTATTAGATATTTTACCAGAATCAGAAAACTTTGCAATTAATGATTTGATGCCTGCTATTGCAAAAGGGGGATTTATAAGTGAAGCTGAAAAAAATCAGATTGCTGAAAAAATGGCTTATTATACTGGCTTGTCTAAAAAAGTAATTTTACAACATAATTTAGAAATTCCGAATAGTTTCTTTTGGAAAGAATTGTTAAGAAACAAAAATGGAAAAACAATCGGAAGATTGGATTCTAGATATATGGGTATCGATAAAAAAGAAGCCGGTGATTCTCCAGATTACAATTCAGAATTAACATCTTGGCTACACTCTTTTACCCCAGCAATTAATTTATACATTAAAGAACATTTAAATTTCAATACAGATGTAAAATATAATATGTTTGGACCTGTGCATCCTTGGGATTTTAGAAACAACAATACCCGAGAAGAGTTGCGAAAAGCGATGGCAACAAATCCGTATTTAAATCTATTATTTCAAGCGGGATATTATGATGGAGCAACAACTTATTTTAACACAAAATACACGATGTGGCAAATAGATCCAAGCGGAAAATTGAAAGATAGAATGAAATTTAAAGGGTATAGAAGTGGGCATATGATGTACCTCCGTAAACCTGATTTGAAATCGGCGAATGACGATATTAGAGACTTTATAAAAGCAAGTGCTTCTAATGGAAAACCTGCTAAATATTAATTGAATTTAGCACATAAAAAAGCAGCTACGATCGTAGCTGCTTTTTTATGTATATAAACTTTTTTCTAATGTCTCATCATTCTTCTTCCACCACCTCTATTGTTAGATTTAGCTCCTTTATTACCATTTAAAGTATAAGTTAAACTAACCATGTAATAAGTTCCTAATACATCTTTCGTTGTTTCTTCAAAATAGTTATCAGAACTACTTCTAGAGAATCCAACGTTTTTGTTTAATAAATCTAATGCTGTTAATTTTATATTCATTGCTTTAGATTTTAAGAAGTTATAAGAAATAGAAGCATTCCAAATTGGAACAGATTGATCCGTTCCAAAATTACTATCCGTATAAATATCGTATTTATATTGTGTATTAAAGTTGAATGATTTTGTGATGTTCCAATCAGATTTTATATAATACGATTGTTGTATAAACTCTCTATTTGAAGTTGTACCAGAAAACGTTGTATTGTTTTTGCTAATATTTGCTCCAACAGTTAAATCTAAATTATCTTTCTTGTTGTTTTCTAACGTAACTCTAAAACTTGTATTATTAGTATTGGTTTTGTTATTTACATTATTAATTACAGATTGATAATTGCTTGTTGATACATTAACCCCAAGGTTATAACGAATTCCTAATTTTTTTAATCGGTTTCCAAAACTTAAATCTCCACTAAAGTTATCTCTATTCCCTAAGTTCACATAACTACTTGTTTTAACCCTAGTAGCAATATCGGTATCTTCTTTATTTACAATCGCATCACTTGTACTATTGTAACTTAAATGCGCGAAGAAACTAAATCCGGTTACAAAATTGTAATTACCATACATTCCAAATATAGAGTGTCTTGTTTCTGGTGTTAAATTTTGATTCCCTTGTCTAATGAATAAAGGATTAAAATTATTAACTATTGGAGAAACTCTACTTAAACTAGGTAAGTCTAATGATTTACTATATCTTAAGAAAACCCAACTTCCTTTTTTCGGGCGATATCTAAATCTAAATGATGGGTTTACACTTGAATAGTTTCTTTTAAAATCAGAGACATTTGTTACTCCAAAATCTTGTTTTTGTTCTTGGAATTCTGTACCAATGGTTAATGATGTTTTTTCGTTATTAAAACGATAATCAACTTTTCCATATGTAGTTGTTTTTTCTTCAAATAAATCTGCTGTAAATGTAGAACCCGCATTATTAGTCCCATTTAAGGTTTGAGTTTGGTCTGTATATTCATCTTCATTTTTCACATTAATTCCACCTCCAACTTCAATAAAATGCTTATCACTTAACGGCTCTGTATATTGCAACTCAAAATTAACATTACTTCCTTTGTTATTGCTTTTTTGTGTACTCAAAGAAACTTCATCCGTTTTTAATGGATCTGTATAATCTTTGGTGTTTTTATTACCGCTAATGTTATCACTTTTATCAGAAGAAAAGTCAAATTCTAATTCAAAATTACGTTTGCTTGTTTTGTTAAACCTTTTGATATAATCTAGATTTACACTTGCTGAGCTACTTTTGTTATCGCTATTAGAAGTTCCAAGGTTTTGTAATTCTTTGGTGTTTGGATCATTCGATTTAAAAGCATCTAACGTACTTATGCTACTTCCGTTTGTGTTGCTAGAATTTAATCTACCTCTAAGTGTAATTGTTTTTAATTCATTTGATCTATCTATATAGCTAAAGTTGGCTTTATTAGATTTTGTTTCACTATTACTATTAGAGCTACTTTCTGAGTATAACTTATCGGTTCCAACAAACTCTGTTCTTTTAGAAAACACATTTCCAGATTCTGAATTCACATAGTTATAAAAGTAATCTGCATTTAAGTTTTGCTTCTTTTTAAACTCATATCCTAAGTTAAACCCTGCAATACCTGTAGTAATAAAACCAGAAGAACTTCCTCCGCCTCCACCTCTACTAACTCTAAAACCTCCTCTACCACCTCCACCAAAGGACATGATTTCAGAAATATCTGAACCTGAACTGTTTACGTTGTTAGCTCTTGCAATAATAGAAACCTGCATTTTTGGAGAAAAACGGTTGTAGTTTAAACTTGTTAAATATCTTTCATCTGAACCATATCCTCCTTGAAATTTACCAAAAGCATTTACTTTTCTATCATCTTTTAATGTTAAGTTAATTACTTTAGAACGGTTTGAATCGTCTACACCAGTAACTCTTGACTTATCGCTTTTTTCATCAATTAATTCAATTTTCTTAATAGCATCAGCAGATAAGTTTTTTAAGGCAACAGAAGGGTCACCACTAAAAAATTCTTTTCCATCTACGTACACCTTAGAAACATCTTCTCCTTGTGCTTTTACTTTTCCGTCTGCATCTACCTCTACCCCAGGTAACTTCTTTAATAAATCTTCAACAGTATCATCTACTCTAACCTTAAATGCTTTTGCATTAAAAGCCATTGTATCTTTTTTAATTGAAATTGGAATTACAGCAGTTACAACAACTTCATCAAGCGTGTTGTCTAATTCTTTTAATGTAATAGTTCCAAAATCTAAAGATTTTCCAGCAAAATCTATCTGCTTTTGATATACTTGATATCCTAATAAATTAATTTGAAATATTCTTTTCCCATTAGAGATTTCAACAACTTTAAAGTTTCCTTTTATGTCTGTACTTGCATAACTTACCAAAGTAGAATCTAAAGCATTAAGAACTGCTACTGAGGCAAACTCTAAAGGTTTTTTATCTTCATCTAGAACTCTACCTGAAATACTCTGTGCAAAAGAACTTGAAGAAACTAATAGCAATGCGAGCACCATTAGTTTGGTTGTAATTGATTTGATCATTATTTTTTGATTGATTGATATATTTGATTTTTATTCTAAGCTATTTTAGATAGCTTTTGCTAAGACTTAAAAAGTTTGTAAAGGTTTAACTGCAATTTTTTATTTTAATATTTTTTTAACACATAAATAGCAAAGTTGAATTTAAAATTTATGCGCAAATGTATTATGCTTAAATAGATCTCAACTTTTTTTTAACAACATTTAACAAGAATTTAATAGGATTAAAAGTTGAAAAATTTTCTTACTTTTAAAAAAAAGAAAAAAAATGCTAGTTAAAGTTTATGGTAGTGCCGTCTTCGGCATAGAAGCTACCACGATTACTGTTGAAGTAAATATTGATAAAGGAATTGGGTATCACTTGGTTGGATTGCCTGACAACGCAGTACGAGAAAGTTCGTATCGAATTTCTGCTGCACTTAACAATAACAACTATAAGCTTCCAGGGAAAAAAATTATTATCAATATGGCTCCTGCCGATATTAGAAAAGAAGGAGCTGCTTACGATTTAACCTTGGCAATGGGAGTTTTAGCAGCCTCCAGTCAAATAAAATCACCAAACATTGATGACTATATTATTATGGGCGAATTGTCTTTAGATGGAAGTTTACAGCCCATAAAAGGTGCTTTACCTATTGCAATAAAAGCTAGAAAAGAAGGATTTAAACATCTTATTCTACCCATAGAAAACGCCAAAGAAGCTGCAATCGTAGACAATTTAGAAGTGTTAGGCGTTTCTACAATTTTAGAAGTTATCAATCATTTTAATGGTGATGAAAAAATACAACCCACTATTGTAGATACAAGAGCCGAGTTTTATAAAAACATCGATTTCCCTGAATTTGATTTTTGTGATGTAAAAGGACAAGAATCGATAAAGAGATGCATGGAAATTGCTGCTGCTGGTGGACATAACATCATTTTAATTGGCCCTCCAGGATCTGGAAAAACCATGTTGGCAAAACGATTGCCTTCTATTTTACCTCCGACCTTACATGAAGCATTAGAAACCACAAAAATCCATTCTGTTGTTGGTAAAACTAAAAATAACGGTTTGTTATATCAACGTCCGTTTAGAAGTTCGCATCATACCATTTCTGATGTAATATTCTATAATGTAGTGTAATTAGTAAGTAAAAAAAGAACCTTAATTAAAATAAGTACTGGATATACTTTGAAATCTAACCACTTAATTGTTTGAATTGCAACATATTCAAAACGCATTAAGAAGCCTTATTTAAGACTATTTTAAGACCCTTTGGAGTCGTTTTAAGAGACAATCAAAAACACTTGAACAAGGGCAAACATTGTATTCATTTAGACATTCAGGTGCGATAGAAATCTTTAAAAGAACAGGCTCTATAACCAAGCTACAGAAGGCGATGGGACATTCATCCATAAATGTAAGCTTAACCTATTTAAGAGGTTTAGAAATAGCTGAATTAACAGAAGAAGATATGCCTATGGTTTGGTCCACATATAATAACTTTTAGCGAAACAATCTCAATCTGAGTTTTTAATAAAGGCAATTAACTTTATTAATTGTTTATATTTACAGCAAATATAATAGATGAATAAAAAAACAAAAAAATATATCCTTAAATACACTCTTGAGTTCCTTGTTATTTTCTTGGGAATTTCACTTTCCTTTATTATTAATAATTGGAATGAAATGAAGAAGGATGAAACTTTAGAAATCAAGTATTTAAAAAGTCTCAAAGAAGAGTATGTTAG